>Ga0157368_1000992_pt1 | contig 12551 bp, 7 predicted proteins | sample AttbisABBM3_FD_113146 | JGI IMG/M metagenome (GOLD analysis project Ga0157368, IMG submission 113146) | Fungus gardens microbial communities from leaf cutter ant in Botucatu, State of São Paulo, Brazil - Atta bisphaerica ABBM3 | ecosystem: Host-associated > Fungi > Mycelium > Unclassified ...
ACACTTAGCCCAACATAACCTTGCCACTTCCTTGAGTTGAAGCAGGAGCTGCTGCTCATCTTTGTTTTTCATCTTATCTATACTTTGATCTTCTTTCACTAGATCTCAACTATATTGGAAGTCTAATTCTTTATTCTAAAATATCTTAGGTTTATTTTTGACAGAAAACTTTCATTTTGTTAACACATCAAATATTATGCCAATAAAGCACTGTCAACAGTTAAGTATATAAAAATGCTAAAAAACTCAACTTGTAGACTTCTCTATCAAAAATGTCTTCTTTATAGAACATGTGTTCTCTGCATTATCCTCTATAGCTTTTCTCTATGGTACTACAACAAAGTACCTCTTACTTACCTACTTAACAAGCTTAGAAAAATGCAATAGTAAGTTGCATTATAACTAGTATCTTTACACATTAGTAGATAAAGACATAAAGAGTTTTAATCTTATCCCACTCTATTTATACAAAACATTGTAGGACTCCAGCAAGAAGGAAAAGTACAACAACATTATTAAAGAATGGTATACAACTTTTCAAACATTGAATTTCAAGAAAAAAAACTTCTTCAATCTCTTAAATAACAATTTATCAAGCATTAAACCCTCTTACACAAAAGAGGGACCATGAATCAAACACTTTGGCTTCTCCAACTTGCTTTACACCTGAGCTACCCAAGCCATCACAAATCATGATTTAATAGAAGAATACCAACTTAGATTTTTGCCAAAAGAAGATTTTAGTTGTTTATGTAGACTATATCTAATCAAGTTAAGACAATACATTCTTTATGATTGTAAAAGATTCAACAAATATTGGAATTCAATAAGAGATATGATTAGTTAATTGGTCTCCTTCCTTGAATTCAATCTGAATGATTAAGTGGCCTTTCTGCTTTCTTAGTAGTTTATTATAATTGTCTTTTTTTTTTCTGCTTTTCTCTCTTTTGTTTTTCTCTTCTTTTTACTTTAATCTTATCTAAGGTAGTTGTAAAATAGCTATCACAGTCTATATTTATACTCTATATAATAAATTGTTGATATTTTAAAAAAAACTTCATTAGCTTGTTCAGCTTGATTGATTTGTTTTATAATATTGAATTATATAAGAGAGTTTATATTTTCTAGTTTTTCTATTAATAAGATCATAGTTTGGTTCTGGATTACTATCTAGAGTCTATAGTAAAACTTAACTACTATGGTACATGAGTTGGTGTAGCTAGCTCTAATATGAAAGATTGAAACTTATCTAAATAATCTTTTATATTATAACTTAAGACTTAGTAACTAGTTAAAAAATCTTATATTAAGATTAATATAAGAAAATCCAATGGAGTTCTAGTTACAAAGTGTCTACCATATATACACTTAGCTAATAGTCTATGCTATACTAAACCTAGCCTACTTTAAAGAATATATATACTATATGTTGTTGATATATAATATGACATTATTATTTTAAAATCTTCTTTATCTTTCTATATAACATGTAATCATATAACTGTGACTTGTGACAGATATGTAATATCATGCTAACCCTTAACTCCAAGTCTAAAATAAGAAAATAAAATAAAAACAAAAATAAATAAAGTTCACTGTATTTAACTCTAATATTTTATTGTATAGCTTTTTTAATAATATATTATCTCTTTAAACTAGTTGACTGCTTCTATAATAACATTAATCAGAGAGAAGTACTCTTAAAACAGTTTCTTAAAGTCAGATCATAATATAATAAGGAAGGTTATAGTAGTTGATTATTAATAAAATAGACTATTTGGAAATATAAGTACTTCTGAAAAAAAATAAAGCCTAGATAATCTCATCTTAGTTATAAATAAACTGGTCTGGAAATAATCATATATAAAGAGAGTAATATTAGAATTATAAACATTAGACTCTATTTTATTTTTATTTTCTATTTTCATTGTTAGAGTTTAAAGTGATGTCATGGTCAAGACTGTTATAAACTGTCATATAGTTATAATAGAAGAAAATAGAAATTTCTAGTATGATGATATTATATAACATGTTGAATATATATTGACTTTAAGACAAATACATAGCTATTTAGGGTAGGCTAAAGTAGTAGAGCACAGACCATGAGCCAGTAGTATATAAGGTAGACAGTTTTGTACAGAGTTCTCTATCAAGTTCTTCTGTGTTAAACTCTAATACAAGGATTTTGTCTTATTGTTCCACTCTAAAAACTTTGAGTTGTAACAAGTAAGTATTGAGAAAGATATAGCCTATTTGATAATTATCTATGAAGTTTATGGGAGGAGATATTTGAGTAAGAGTAGCAGGATCAATTTTTAGATATAGAAATATTAGCAAAGAAAGAAGGTTTAGATAGAGAAAAGGGATATACTTACAGATATGAGAATAGAGTTGAATACTAAAGTTTGCAAATTTTAGAACTAGTTCATGATATTAGCAAAAATGTTATTAGTGTTAAGTTTTAAAGTATGCTGATACTCAACTACTTTTTATAGATAGTACTAGAAAAGCCTTATATTATATACTAATTTCAACTCCAAAAATAGCTTATCTTTTACAGTAGTATTATTTATCTATATATCTGTTTATAATCTGTCTTCTATTCTTCAAAATGGGTAAACTTTGTATATAATAAATGGTATTATTCTTTTATACATAACTCATCTTCTACAGTAATGTTATTTTCTTATTCAAATCTTATAAGTACTTGGTCTTTCATAGTAGAGTTTACTTCTTTTCAGACTTAATCTTTTATAGCAGAGTTTTTTTATCCAAATTCTTGTTAGTGTCTCATCATTGAAATATCTGCTTAAAACTGTACTATAAGATAACCAAGTTCTTCTTTATAATATTTTATATTTAAGAACTGGTAGATATATTATAATCTTCAGTCTAATAATTGACAATAATAGTTAAACAATAAACTTGTTACAAACTCAAGACCTTAGTGTTATAGAATGCTTGAACACTCACAATTTTTATTTTTTGTTTCTTTTATTTTTCTGATTTTATATTAATTTTCTTTTTCTTTTCTTTTTCTTTTGGATGATGAAAAGGCATGTGACATTGAAGTCACATGACATGTCACATGATGTAATATCATAGGCCTAGAACATGGTGAAAGAACCTAGAAGATGATGTCAGAGCACATGTATACAACATGGTGATCTTGAGACAAACATAAGAATATAACATGGACAATAGAGCAGGCTTAATTATTGGTAGCACAGACCAGGCATGTTTTGTATAAATAGAACTCTAATTTAGCAGAGACTCCTTATCAAGTTTTCTTGTGAACTTTCCACTTGATATTCATATTAAGAGATTTACTGCTTGTATAGTCATTGATCTTTGTGACTAGTGGTTGCCACAACACTTAGAGTTGATTAAGTGAATAAATCTTATATTAAGTTAACACAAGAGAGCTCAATAGAGTCTCTAGGTACAAAGTATCTATCTTACATACTAATGACTGTTGGTCTGTACTCTACTATTTTAGCCTACTCTAAATAACCATATATTATTCTTAAGATTAACATATATAAAACATACTATATAACATTATTATTCTAGAATCTTCTATATTCTTCCATTATAATTATGTAATTGTGGTAACTATGACTGTGGCAGTGTCATGTGATATATGAATTGTGTGACACATCATGTGACTAGTTTGTGACAGTGTGGCTATGACATCACACTAAATCCTAGTCCTAAATAGAAAGAGGAAAAATGACAAGAAAATAGAAAGAAAATAGAAAAGGAAAATAAAATAAAATCCATTGTCCTCAGTTCTGACAAAACTCTAGTATTTATAGTGACATACTTCTTATTAGAACTCACTCCCTTGAACTTTGTTCTTCTTTCTAAAGTTATAACTCTGTAACAAATAGATAGTGTAGTATAAACTTTGATTTAATCTTATAAACTTTTGCTTTCAAGTATGAACTATGTCTGACATCTTAAGGCTTTATTAGTATTAACTAGATATAAGAAAACCTAGCTTTTCAGACTCTTTAGATTGTTTACTCAAACAAAGTTCTTTAATACTAAATTTTATAGGTTTTTTTATGAACTTCCTTATTTTATGATACTGCTGAACTCTACTACAAAATCTATAGACTTTCTTGCTATCAGCTATCAGACTTTGTACTTGTACACTGTTTTTCTAAAAGACTTCTGAGATTGTTGCTAGTTGTTCTCTGTTAACATTAAGTATATTCTATCTTTTTGAATAATATTTTAGATACTTTTATCTAGATTTCTAATCATCTACATACTATTATTTTGATAGTTAGCTCAGTATTGTTCTGCTAGATTACAATAGACAAAAGATATTTAAAATAGTTACCATCTTTAAAAAATCTCATCCTATTCTCTTAGGTTTTTTTGAAGGTGGATTGTATTTGATTAGTAAGCTTTATAATATATACTTAGATTTTCCTAAATATATCAACCCATAAATCTCTATAAACATTTTTCAGTCATTTTAACACTAAGCTCATAAGATAGTTACTGAAGATAAACATTGGTTAAAAAGTAAGAACCAAAAAGAAAGATCAAGATATGAGGATAGGTGATCTAAGACTACTAGATCAATCAATACTTCAAGGTTCCAGGAAAGGAATTCTTATTATTTTAACCTACATAATATATAACTCATCTTTAGAGAATTCTAAGAAAACAGAATGAAGTTTCTTGAAGATAACAGCTACTCTAAATACTTTAGATAGTCTATATCAGTTAATTAGAATATTAAGTAAAATACTACTAATCTAAACTCAAAATGACTATACCAGATAGTTAGGAGCCTAAACAGAATGATCTTAAACATTGACTAGATTACAAAGAGCTCATTGAATAATAGTTCAAGAAAGAAAATCATGATTGTCTTAAGAATAGTATCTAAAAAAGTTTTTTTTTGAAATCAACAATTTATTACATAGGATATGGTGGCAGTTCATGCCTAAAGGAGATTATTTATAGTGTATCAACTCTAACCTTACTTATACAATTTCCTAACATAAAGGATTACTTGGGAATTGAACCTATATCCTTAAGTAGGTTTGAGGTAGATATAATCTATATGGAATGGAAGTTTATTTCCACTACACCATCTCTTCCTCCATCTAAAAAAGTTCTAGTAGTGAAATAAGAATATAAACTTGGTGAATCTCATAATATTAGTGGTAGTGTTTGAGACTTATAAACAGAGAGAGAGAAAGGCTATAAATTCTGGTAGTAGCTCAAGTTTTGGCAAAGTAGTAAGTTTCTTTATAGAAAATAGAGCCAAATTAATTTATACTAAAGAAAAGTATAATGATCAAAAAAGAGATATCTACTTTTATAAATATTTTGGATAGAGTAGATATTAGGTAAGTATTAACTGTGATGAGAGTTAGATAGTTTGGATATATTCAAATTAGTATACAAAAAGATATTAGTATATGATTAAATAGAAGAGTTTTGACTAAAAGCTAATTTTTGTAAGAGTACCTTTGATATTTCCATAGCTTAAGTTTTTACTCTTAATAAACTCTCAACTCTATCATAATATTTGTAGAGTTTGATGTAAAAATTTTAATCTCTATTTTCAAACTCTATTGCTCCTTACAATTATTATCTGATATTTTCATTGTTATTATATAAGTCTTTACTTTTTCAGGTAGATATTCTAAATATTTTCATTAATGTTTTAACAATAGCTATTACCTTTAAAAAATCTCATTTCTTCTCTCTCTTTAACCACTGTTAGGTACAGTTCACACCAGGGGTAAAAGTTCACAATATAAACTTAGAGATGTGTAGACTTGTTGAATGACCTTGGCTTTAGCTTATGTGCTATATCACCTGTCTGCCACATGATCACAACTTCAGATGGGAGTAAGTACTGATTTGGTATGTTGCTGTTAAACATTGGGGATTAAGTTCAATAAGAGTTTATCTTTGTTGATTATCAGACTAGCAAATTACAGTATAACTACTAGTCTTATATATGAGTTTCTACTATAGGAGATGCTTGGGGTTTCAGTAGAATAGCCCCTATTATCCCAAGTGGAGGTTTTAGTATTGAGATACTGATAGGAGCAACTCTATCATAGAAAACCAAGTCAAAAGGAGTATCTCTGCTATAGAAGACAGAATATCTAGATGGTTGTAATACTGCTGTAAGGCATATTGCGAGAAAGATGGCCACTATAGAAAGTAGGCTTTAATTGTTAGCAAGGAATATACCATGGAGATGTGTTTTCCAGATGAGTGGACTTGGCATATGACAAGCATCCATAAGAGATATTGAAAATAAATTCTTTTCCTCCTTAGTGATTTCAAGTACAACTCTCAATAGGACTTTACTATCCGATATAGACATGGACATAGACAACCACATCAATTTCCCCAGCAATGTTGCCAACAACTACAACAAAGTTAGGGGCCATTCTTTGACTCCTAACAATTAACATTCTAGGACGACTTCAATGTTCTCTAGTGTGCACTTGGTAGATTATACTAGCAGATATGAATGTATAAATAACTTCATTAAAGATGAGCAAGCAAAGGACCCCATAGACAGTTTGCAACTATCTTATGCTTCTCTCAAAGAGCAGGGAAATCAGGTTAGTAAGGTAGCTAACTCTTCTTTTAACTCAAGACAGCAACATGTTCCTCTTAATGAACTGGTCCTAAACAATCAAAACAATCCTGGCAACAATATGTTTGAAGTGCAGTTGCTATATGACATTAACCAGGCTCTAGACCCTAAGTCTTGGGATAGTAACTTCCATACTGTTTCACTTCATGGCTCTTTAGAGCATTTTGTGTCTGATATCAAGTTGATCAAGGAATTTTTCAAAAGAATGCAGAAATACATCCTTAACAAATCCATCATTGGTGATAAAGCTAATGATGTCAAGAATCTGAAAAGCATGGGTGAAGTGGCCTGAGAATTCATTTTAGCTCTTTACAAATCTAAGTGAGATTATCTCATTGTGGACAAGAATAACTTCTCATTTAGATAAAAGGTTCAAGCTCAATTCAACTCTCCTCTCCCTAAAAACATAGTTCCTAACAAGGGTAAAAGTACTAACAAAGCTGCAATGGTTTCTATCTTACCTCTGTCTATTCTAGCCAAGTCTCTGAAGAAAGTTGTTGAAATTTCAAAATATTTCAAGAAAAATTCATCTACAAATAATAAAACATCATATGCCCAAGTTTCATCTTATAACACTAATATGGCTAGAGAAACTTTAGAAATCAAGGAAGCTTTTCTAAATCTCTAAAATAAAAAAATTGAAAATATTCAATAAATTATCAGCAGTAAAGATAAAAAAGCCATGCCTAAATATGACCACTAAGAGACTTTCTTGTAAATAAGTTATTGTCTCTATAAACACTACTAATGCTTGCAGTTTCATAAAGGATTCTAGTACTCATGTTGCTAATATAAACAGAGTGCTGAAGAATATTAAGTTAGATGTCATGGCCAACTTCATCCATATGGAAAAAATAGGTTTGGTTATTGGAACAAACAAAGTAGCTGGTACTTTTGATTTACAAACAATTGAGAAATATATGAAGAACTTGTACAGTGTCAATACAAGCAATGTCAATTCTCTGAGATTGCCCCAATCCAAATCTTACCTCAAGATAATCAGTATTTCTTATATCTCAGAGATTTCTAATTTATATATTACTTCAGATGAGATCAAAAGTATCATCAAGGCAAATCATATTTTCAATAACATTGTCTTAGCCTCAAAACCAAGAGTCATTAAGGTGTTGTCAAAATCAGATATGACCATCATTTGGATTGACATTTGGGATGCATAAAGCAGCATGAAGGCCAAAGATCTCATTAATAGGTGTTTTAATATTAAAAGATATATTACAACTATTCAAGGTACTAACATAAATCCCAAAGTGCTACAATATAAAAATTATTGAAAGTAGGGTCACATAATAGGAGCATGTAAAATTCAAGGTGTGAAATATGTAAAGTGTAATAGTCCACACCAATTTATCCATTACTGACGATTTGCTTGGTACTGTAAAGCTAACAAGAAAACTAATTCTCTGAGACTCAAGACTAAAAAGGGTGAGCTTTGTCTACACTTGTTCAAGTGTTCTAATTGCAAGGGCAACAATCAAGCTGACTCAAATGAATGACTGTTTTAGCATCACAGATTCAACAGAGAATAGCATTCTAAGGAATATGTGAAAATTTGAGAAAACTGAAAATAATTAATTCATTCATCTGTAAATGGCATTGAAGCATGATTATTAAAGATATAAAAATCTTTTTGCAAAATGTCTGAAAAAACAATCTAATCATAAATAAAATTCTAAAAACAAAGTTCAATTTCAACATTATTTTTATTCAGAAACTATCTTGGGCAACTATTTGCTCAATTCATAGTATGAGAAATTGTGAAGGAGAAGAGTTAGTGGGTGTTCAAAATCATCCAAATTGGCTTACATTTGTTAGAAATCCAATAAATAAAAACAACATCTCAAGTTTTCTCTTCAAAAGAATATCCTTAATCATAAAGATATTCTTTTGGTATTTTTTTCTATCAACAATGACTTTTTCTTTTTGATGAATGTTATGACTAGTAATTTCAATATTTAGGACAATTTATAGGATCCTCTATTTCTACATCACTCTTTTATCAGTAACAATCTCTTTATTATTGCAGATTTCTTTGATTTAGGTCTCTCTTTGCCCACTAATCAAGTGCCAACTAGGTATTCTGATAACAATCAAGTTTCCAATTCAGTCATCAACCTCATGTTTTTGTATTGCAGGTCAAGCAAAATAGACAATCATTTGATTCATCTAGAGTGGAGACTTATGTTAGATTACATCCCTTTAACTATTGTTATTTCATTGGTTGAAGAACATATTAATATCCAAAAGCAAACCATTATTAAGGACAGTAATGAAAAATGAAAGTTCATCAAGAACCTTTCCAAATTCCTTAGAAAAATTGACACAAGTGATATTGTTAACTTCTTATACCTCAATAGAATTGTCAACAATTTTGTAAGTATAGTTGAGAACACATAGATGAACAATTCAAAGATTGTTAACATCACAGTTCACTCTAAGAGCTGGTGGAATGCTAAGTGTAGTAATGACTTGGACATATACAGATCCTCCAGAAGTCTAGAAGACTGGAAACAATTCAAAAGAACTGTTAAGGACATGAAGTGATCTTTCTTCAACCTCAAAATCCAGGAGATCTCTAATAAGAAAAGAGGTCCTTGGAAACTTATGGATTGGGTTCATAAGTGCAAACTCCCAGCTATCAAGACAGTCAAGTACAATGGTTGTCCATGCATAAAAATAAGTAACCTTTGGTTCACTCTTCATTTATTGTTCAACACAGCTTCCAATCAGAGCATTGATGAAGACATTCTTAATAAAGTCCCATCTTTTACATCTTCATCCTGGGGAACATTTTCTGAGGAGGAATTTATCAGTTCTATTGCTAAGTACAACAATTCTTCTGCTCCCAGTCCTAACAAGCTTTCATGAAAGCACCTCAAGTGTATTATTAAAGATAAGATATACTTGGAAAACATCATCAACATTGCTAATGCATGCATTGAGCTTGGTCATTGGCCATCACATTTCAAGACATTTATGACCATTGTTATTCCTAAACCTAACAAAGCATCTTATGACTCCCCAAAATCATTCCAACCTATTATTTTGCTCAATACCTTGAGAAAACTTATTGAAAAAGTCATTGGTGATATATTTCAGTTTCACTTGATTTCTAACAATTTCATCCATTAGTATCAGTTAGGCGGTCTCAAATTCAAGTCCACTTCTGATGTTGATATCACTCTCACCCACTTTATATACACAGAGTGGGTCTGAAACTTGTTAACAAGTGTTTTGGCCTTTGATATCTCACAATTTTTCCCCTCCCTCAACCATCGGCTACTATCTTGTATCCTTGGGAAAGTAGGCTTTAATTCTAAAGTAGTTCAATTTTTTTCAAATTATCTCATTAATAGAAAAACATGGTATTTCTGGAATAATCTTTCTTCTCCTCTTTTTAATGTTGATATTAGGGTTGGTCAAGGTTCTGTCTTATTCCCTATTTTATCAGCTCTTTATCTTTCTCCTATTCTTTATATTCTTGAAAAACATCTAAAAATTTTAAAAATTCCCATTTTTATGTTATTCTTTGTTGATGATAGTCTCTTCATTGCCCAAAGCAAATCTTTTTCTTTTTCAAACTCTCTACTTTATTGTAGCTACAATTGTACCTCCATTCTTCTTCAGAAATTTGGACTCACTTTAGAATATTCTAAAACCAAAATTTTTCATTTTTCAAGATCACATAGATCATTTAATCCTCCTTCTCTAGACCTTTCTGCTTTAGAGGGCCCTATTCTTTTCCCTAAAGAAGTCTGAAGATACCTAGGTTTTATTTTTGACAGAAAACTAACCTTTTGCCAACACATTAATTTCTATGCCAACAAGGTCATATTAACAGTTGTATCCTTCCTATCACTCTGTATGGTTTCCAATTGTAGTTTTATAACAAAGCCCCTGTGTCATATCTGCTGAAGGTATTGAGAAAGATGCAGAGAAGAGCTTTCCTTTAAATACTTGGAGCTTTCAAAATGTCTCTGTCCTTTGGTATTGAGGCTATTGCTAGCCTTATCCCTATCCATTTACATCTTCAAAAACTCAGTAGTAAATCGCAATTGAGAGCTCACACTCTATCTAATAACCACATCTTTCATTCATTATTGGAATCTAGGCAGAATAGTCCAAGTATTCCCCATCAACTTTTACTCAAATTTCTTACAAAACGCTAATATGAGTTGATTAAAGATCTAATTGTTGACATAGATAATAGGTTTGATGAAGTCTTTCCTTCTTTTGATCCCCTTAATTCTAAGTTCACTCCTGGATGTAGGATTCTTGACTCTTTTTCTAGTTGTTTTTCTCTCAATTCTTTCAACAAGTGTAATGAGGACAGCCTTTTATCTTGTTCTTGCTAATTAGATAATTTGGCTATCTCTTCTTTGGAAAATCCTACTTATATACTTGTTATCACAAATGCTAGTGTCAAAAACAATGTGGCCACTTCCATTGTTCATGTTCATATTTGTGACAAATCTATTGTTAAAACACTTCACTATGTGGTAAATGTCAACAGTATAAAAGCCAAACTTTTTGCTATTAGATGTGGTATAAACCAAGCTACTTCATCTTCAGAAATTTTGAAAATTGTCATCATTACTGACTTAATTCATGCTACTAAGAAGATATTCAATCCCACATCACATCCTTTTCAAATTCACACCTCATCTATCCTTTGCAAACTGTGAAAATTTTTCAACACCCATCAGGATAATTTAATTGAATTTTGGGAATATCCAAGTCAATGTAACTGGTCACTTCACAAAACTGTCAATAAAGAGACTAAGTCTTTCAATCCTTTGCCTCATCTCCCATACAAATCATCATGGGACTTGAGCAGGAAAAACAAATGTGACAACATCTCCAATATGTGGAAAATAATTTCCAATCCTCAGATTTAAAGGGTAGATGATTTCTCGAATTATGTGACAATGATAACAACCCCATTGAACCATTCTATGTCAAAGGTGGTGTGTGGCTAAAATTCTTTGGCCATTCCAACTCATTGTGTACAAGAGTAACAAGAGCTATTATGAATCATACTCCTATAGGTGAATATTGGCTGAAATTTTTCTCTCAGAAGGATTTCAGCTATCTGTGTGGCTTATACCCCATTGAAACAAGATGATATATTTTGCATGAGTGCAAAAGACATAGTGACTATTGGAACTCAAGAAGAGATTCATTAAGCCATTTTATTCTTTTCTTAGATTTTAACCCTTAAGCTTTTTTTTTTTTTTTTAATTCAACAATTTATTACATGGTACATGATGGCAGACTGTGGTAGCTACTTTCATAACTACATACAAAAGACGCACACCTAACATGGAGTTAAAAAAAAAAAAAGGAAAGGAAGAGAGAAAAGAGGATAGAAGGAGAAGAGGAGGAGAAAGAGAAAAAGAAAACAAAAAGGAAATAACAAGAACACTTCGAAAAATAAATTAATAATTAATTATTTATGAACGCAAACACATTCGGATTGAACGTTAAGAACATAACAAAGTGACTTAACGTATCTCTTCTCGGGTTCCAGTACCCGTTAAATCTTCAACACTCATATAAAATATGTCTCCTAGTTTCAATTGGGTAATTGTTACATGGACACGAGAAGTCCATGTTGGGGGAGAAACGTAACCTATATTCTCCAATAGGAGCATAATTTGTGATGGCTCTGACCGCTCAAGCACATAGCGAATTTGAATGTCCAAAGGCCTGTAGCCAAGAACCTCCTTTGGAATAAGACGGCTCAATAGCTTTAAGATCGTCATCCAGTAAGTCTAGGAAGTGATTACCCTTTCTGTCCAAAGCTTGAAAAGTCATTTTCCATAATTTGGTGAGTTCATTGCAGTCAGACTTTTTGCAAAAATCCCAAGATATTTTGGTGGGA
>Ga0157368_1000995_pt1 | contig 12534 bp, 9 predicted proteins | sample AttbisABBM3_FD_113146 | JGI IMG/M metagenome (GOLD analysis project Ga0157368, IMG submission 113146) | Fungus gardens microbial communities from leaf cutter ant in Botucatu, State of São Paulo, Brazil - Atta bisphaerica ABBM3 | ecosystem: Host-associated > Fungi > Mycelium > Unclassified ...
GGCTAAAAGAGCCTAGACAATAATATCAGGGAGCATATACACTATATTGCTATTACATGGTTAACACATAGACATTAGGGCAGGGTGCACAGTTGCTGCACAGTTGATATGAGGTAAATATATGGCCTTTAGGGCAGGAGGCACAGTAGACACATTGTTGTAGCACAGACCACTAGTAAAAGTATATATAGGATAGCAATACAGCAGGAACTTCTTGTCGAGTTCTCTTGTGATCCCCACTTGATATCTTACTAAGAGATTTACTGCCTTGTGTGATTATTGGTCTTTGTGACTAGTGGTTGCCACAACACCTAGTTCTAAGCTAGGTAGATATTTGGTCAGATTGATTTATGAAGAAATACTGAGTATAGAGTTTGAAATAGAAGTAAACTCTGCTATGAAAGATCAAGTACTTATAGAGTCTTGAAGAGAAATAACACTACCATGGAAGACAGATTATTTGTGGGTTGGACTTCAATATATCATATTGTAAGGCACTTTTTAAAGAGTATCTCTACTTCTTCTACCCTCAGGAATTTTTCTTCTAAAGTCTTAGCTTTATCTTTTTCAAGAGAAAGTAAGAAGAAAGATATGGGTTTAGACTCTAAGATGTATACTACTCTAAGAGTGACTATAGGTAGACTTTTCTTCAAGAAAGTGTTTTCTCTTAGGCTTTCTATTACTTTTTTGCCTCAATTCTTAAAAGAATATATTTATTATAAGCTAGAATGACCAGATGTTTGCTAAGAAGAGCAGAAACTGCTCTTTAAATCATCCAAAGACATTAAGCTTCCATTGTTAGAATTGAAGATGGTGGACTCTATTTATTTTCATTTCTTTTTCTCATTTTAATTTTAATTTTAATTTTGAACTTAGACAAAGCTTATAATATAATATCTTGTGTAATGGTTATACAAGTTACAAAGTGTGATATAAATGTGACACTTGTCACAAAGTGATCACATATATCATAGTCACAGATCACATGATTATATAACACAGAAAAGGTCATAGGAGGTTCTAGAACAAATGACATTATATAGTATAATAATAGCATGTTAGTCTTATAGAGTATATATAGACTTTGAAGTAGGTTAGCTATAATGTGCACACTATTACAAACTCAAGTTTTTAGAGTAGGACAAGTGAATAAACCTTGTATTGGATTAACATAAGAAAACTCAATAGAGAACTTTGTATAAGATTGTCTATCTTATATACTAAACTACCATGGTCCATGCTACTACTTCTTTAGCCTACTCTAAACAACCATGTGTTACGCATGTTGTATGACATTATTCTTTTAGAATCTTCTATATCTTTTTCTGTAATTTTCATGACTTGTAACTATTGTTGTGACTGTGTCATCTGATGTGACTGATGTGTGACAGTGTGCTCATGACATCACTCTAACCCTAACCCTAAGTGAAGAAAATAAAAGAAAAAAAGAAAAAGAAAAGAGAATTAAATAAAGAAACTAGCATTCAAGCTTTGTATGTCTAACATATATAGACCACAGTCTGTAGTATATAAAGTAGATAAGTTTGTACTAAGAACTCTATTGAGTTTTCTTGTATTACTTAATACAAGAATCATCTTTTGTTCTATTACTTGAACTAAAGTTATAACATTAGAACTCAATATCCTTTCTTGAGACTATTTAACATAGAATTCTCTTTCTCTTACTCTCTTATCATCCTTGACTAAAGGTAACACCATCTTTAGTCAAGAAGAATTGCTATGTCTTAGGTATAAGAAGTATACTAGCTAAAATAGAGGAAGTCTAGTTATTTATAGTATATTATATACTTTTTCAAATATCAGTACTATGCTACAAATCCACTTGTGACCTGTCTGTATAGAAGAATAGTGATCACTCTTAAAGCATCATCTAGAGTAAAATGGTCTCCTTAAACCAAAATTGTTTATACTTTTTCTAAAGTAGTAGTCAATAACTTAAGTAGTCAATAAATAGTGTAAGGTGAGATAAGAAGAGGGCCCATAACACTTATAGAGATTACTTCAAGTTTAGAATATGAGTCTGAGAGTAAGGCTAGCACAGACTTTTCTCTAGAGAACATAACATCAACTAGTTATTGCTTCAAATAAGACAGTAACAAGAACAAATAGTAGCTTTGTAAACATTATTAGCAAGAAGAGACAAAGAAGCTGAGGCAGTAATTTCTTAATCCAATACTGGATTAAATATAGAAGTGGCTAAACTATAAATATTTAATAGAGACAAGTAAGGTTTTGGGATTTTGACAGCATGCAGGTTATATATAAGAATAAGAATGAGAAATAAATCAGTAGAAGAATAGATACAGTGGGTATTATCATATGTATAAGAAGGATTAGTAGATATATAGAAGAAAAATGTCATGGAAGATCTAGAAAGTGAGAGTTTGAGTTATATGACAGTAGAAGAATTTTTATCAGAGTTGAAAGAAGAATTTAGTAGAGGAGATAATAAAATAATAAAGATAGTAGAATCAAAAAGATGAAACAGAGAAGTAAGATAATGGAGGAGTTTGTATAGAAGTTCAGAAGAGCAGTAAGAGAAAGTAAATATGAAAGAAGACCATTGGTAGAGGAATTCAAGCAAGAAATGAACAAAGTGATTAGAAGGAAGTTAATAGAAACAGAATAATCTTCAAGAAATATTAAACAATGGTATGAAAGAACAACAAATATAGACAAGTATTAGAGAGAGAGTAGAAAAGAGAAAGAGAGATTAAGAGATAAAAGAGAAATGGGAAATTTAGCACTAAGGTTGACCATTCTAGTAAATACTGGAGAGATACAACAACAACAATTGCCACAGCCTCAAATTTGGCCAAAGAGACAAAAGTCTCCACAGATACTGGTAGGGCCCATTTCAATGAAAGAGATAGAAAGAACAAATGTAGTTGTAATCCTGAAAATTACTACTATACAGATAAGATAAGATAATATTTCTCTTTTTTTGTTTCTGTATATTATATGTTAAGTCCACCTATTCTAAAAACATATTCCTGCAATAATGATACAACAATTTAGGTATCCAGTCTTTTATGATAAAGATACTCCCATTGAATTTAGCCTTCTATGATAGTGTTCTCCTATCCAACTCTTTCAGTGTTTTATCACTGAAATCTCTGCTCAGTGCTATATACTGAAATTCCTCAGCATCTTCCATATATCTAACTTGTATATATGACTAGTAGTTACACTGTAATTCACTAGTTAGATAATCAATGAAGATAAACTTCTATTAAACCTAATCTCTAATGTTCAACAGCGATATATTAACATCAGTACTCACCCCTACTTTAGATTCTGTTCAAATTCTCTGAAATTGCAACCATACAACTGATAGATAGCACAGCATATAAGCTAAAGTCAAGGTTGTTCTGACAAGTTTACATCATCAAGCTCCTAGTATGAAGTTTTCTATTTCTATGTATCTCTAAGCCAACCCTATGAACTTTTACCTTCTAGTATGAACTATATCTGATACTATATTACACTATTTGGCTAAATACTATACAATACCCAAAGCTACCTATGATGTCTTCTTAGTCTTAATTCCAAACATTATAGCTTTGAACTTCTAATTATAGACAACTGAGCTCAGTGAGATCCCTTAGACTTGCACTTTTTTTGGAATTTTCAAGGACTGTCAAAATACTCATACAAATAGCCATCTACTTCCAGATCTCTAATTATCTATAGCCAGACATAGATAGAATTGGTAGTAGTATAAAACTGATTGCCTCTATTATTACTACTACTACCTGCTATGGATTCAAACCTGTTACTTCTGCTATTACTATCACTATTTACTACAGATTCAAACTTGCTATCTTTGCTATCACTGCAATATTCTATAGAAATCTTTCTACTACTGCATACTACAGACACATTATAGAATATTCCTGCTCTAAGACAGACACTAACTTTATCAGCAATAACCACCAGAACTATAAACTAAATAGTCAATACCCACCTCAAGGCTGTTATTATACAACTGGCTTTCTCAAAAATCCCAGTTCTTGAAGTTAGAAACATAACTATTGAAGTAATTATACAGTGGGTGTAGGCCTACAAATTCTTCTTCATCTATAAAAAGATACCAGCCACTAACCAAGTCAAACTAGCTACTACTACCTTTGTTGACTTGAAGATTTAATAATGGTACCAGGTGAATAAGAAGGGAGGATTGTAACAGTTTCTTCTTTGAAGAATTTATTACTGAGTTTTATGACACATTTTTTCTAGCTGGATGAAAGTCTAAAAAATATCACTACCTTCTTCATCTTTATTAGAATCATCTCTCCTTTTAGAAGTAATAAACATAAATTTGCAATATCAATGTCTCTCTTTATAGGACAGTATACTGTTTTATAGCACCTGTAATACATACCTAACTGGAGGCCCTCATGAATGAGAAACTTCAATTAAGCCTAGAGAGTAAGCTAGTGTCTGAGCTCACAATACCTCAGAACATGGCTGTTATCTCCTAAAACTAGACCCTTGCAAAGAATAAGAGCCTTCACTACTGACTTCAACAAGTTAAGACTTATAATGAGTGCATGACTGCAGTACAAGAGGTTGCAAAAAAATTGTAGAAGTTGTGATAGCTACAGATCACCTCAAATGACAAAACAAAAGAATCTCTATTAACTGTATAACCCCAATGATAAGTTAGCTATACAATGGGACACTTCTCAAGCTCACAGACAATGAATGTATCCTTCCAAACAATATTAGAATTGCTTTAAATACCAATATTTTTATACCAAACACACTAGTACCAACTGCACAGCTGGATTTCCCTTAGTAATGGGATACCAGACTCTTATAGAATTAGCTGTCTTGGTGGCTGCTCTTGCCACTTGTTATTCTTTATAATATACTGATCCAGCAAAAAGAAAGACTTTAAAGATTGAAACTGAACCTTTCCAGACATTTATGTAAATATTTGAAAGAAGTGCTATAGAAAATGTTAATGAAACATCCTCTAAGTATGTCAAGCCTTATATATCCTATTTTCCCTAGATCTGCCCCAAACTTCTTATTACATTCTTTTTCTATCCTTCTTCTATCTTATATGTTAAGCCACTTATTGATACTAGTGTTTGGGTAGATCTAATTAGAAGAGATATCACTGAAAAACTAGAGTTAAAAATAGTTGAGGTAAAGATACCATAACATATAGTCAGCTGTTTTGGGGGGGAGGCTTTCAAAAAGCTATGGTATAGAACATTGTTTACACTTACTAGTATAAATAATATCTTGTAAAAATCTAATATTGTACATATACTTGTGACTGATAAATTAGCTTACCCCATGTTACTTGGCCTGACCTTTATTCACCTTAACAAACTGATTATTGATGCTAAAACAGAGATTGTTATAGACAAACATTGTAAATACAATATCATGACATCAAATAGTAAGATACTGATCTTCCCCATACCAATAATGAAGGTGTTAGATATTCCTTGACCCAATAAATATCTGTCTTTAAGAACTAAATAGAAAGTATCACAAAGAGTTCTCCAACTGTTTTGAGAAAATACTGCATGTACACCAACTTCTCATAAACATCTATCATTGTATCAAGTTTAAAGACTTTTCTATTTCTTTTACAACTAGAATATACTTCTATTCTCAGAAACTACAAGATATATAAAAGATACTAATTGACCAACATCTTACAGTAGGCCATATCCATCCATCATTCAGCCCATATTCATTAAGTGCCTTCTCAGTTCTGAAGACAGACCCTACAGCTTTGCTGTACTGGATAAATGATTACCAAAAATTTAATAACAATATAGTGAGAGATTGGACACCACTGTTATACATTGAGACAATTCTTGCTGATGTAGGCTGTGGTAAGTTCTTTGAAAAAATCAATATAACAATTTTCAAACATTAGTATATTCAGATAACATATCTCTCACTGTAGTAAATATCCTTTTTGAAATGTACAAGTGAACAGTGATGCCTATAGAAGGTATGAATACTCTAGCCACACATCAATAGTATATAGCACAAGTATTACTACTTCTAATTAAAAAAATCTGCTATATGTATATAAACAATATTATTATTTGGTTGAGCTTTATATAAAAATATATAGAAAATATTCAAAAAGTATTACAACTTCTCTAGAAGGCACAACTATACTATTTATTTAAGAAAATAAATCTATTCATCTGAAAAATTAACTTTTTAGGATATATTATATCTGCCAAGGGTATTTGTACAGACTTAGCCAAAATAAGCCAAATTTTAGACTAGCCTATTCTTAGGTCAATCACAGAGGTATAAGACTTTCTCAGACTGGTGAAATATCTAGCCATATTTATATCTCATCTAGCAAAATATACAGTAATATTAGATGGACTGGTAAGAAAAGAATTTAACAGAGCCTTTCTGAAATAGTTAGAAAGATACTAGAAGACATTCAAGACCATTAAAAAGATTTTTACTAGAGCTAAATACTTAACAATAATCAACTACAACTCTGAAGAAACAATATATATAACAACAAATACAAGTTTAATAGGAACAGAAGTCATATTAAATATAGGATACATTTGGGAAAAGACTTGCCTAGTAGTCTTTAACTTTTTGAAGCATAATTTCTGATATATATAGACTATTATACTCTCAAATACTTCAAGAACCAAAAAGATTTATCACACCATCAAATCTACTAGGCTGACACTCTAGTATAATATGACTTTGACATTAAATTCAAATATATCAAGGGCTCAGACAACACAGTTGCAAACTTGCTATCTAGATATTCAGAACATATATCTCTTCTGGAGACTACAAATAGATCAATATATTTCAGTAGAGTGGAGTCAATAATGACTACTCTTGAACTAGAGATAGACTCAGTCCTTCTTGAGGAGATCATAAATGGATATGATGTAGATGAGTAGTATATAAAGCTAAGAAACAATTTAGTTTCATATGAAAGAGCCCATCTTGACCTAATAGCTAAACTCTTATTCTTAAAGGACTAGTTAATCATTCTTAGATGGGGCATCATATAACAAACACTATTTTAGCTAGCTTATAACATACTTGGGTATTTTGGATTTGACAAGTATTACAAAACATTAAGAGGAAGCTACTTCTAGCCACAAATATGTTGCAATCTAAACAACTCTTATATTCCCTCCTATACTAAATGTATGTAAAATAAGAGCAATACCTCTAAGTCAGTAGGTCTCTTATATCTCCTCATAGACAGCCACTTCAACAGTATCAATATTGACTTTATTGGCCTTCTGCTAACAGATGAAGGATATGATATACTATTAATAATAATGAACTGACTAGGCTCAGTAGATATCTAATTAGTCCCATGCTAGGTAGCAAATATATCCTAGAAAGTAACATATCTATTCTTTAACAATTAGTATTGTGAGAATGGTCTTCTTTTGTTAATCATAACTGATTACAATAAACTGTTTTTTAGTAAATTCTAAAAGGAGTTATATAAATAAATAGGAGTGAAATTCAAAATGTTATCAGCTTATCACCCAGAAACTATTGGAGTAGCAAAGCATACAAAACAAAACAGTAAACCAAATGCTATGTTATTATGTAAATAAACAACAGAAAGAATAGATGAAAACATTACCTATAATATACCACAGTTAATGAATCAACTGGCTACTCTCCCTTTCAACTACACTTAGAGTTCTTACTACAGCTAATTCCTTCTTTAATTAAAGCCATTCAAGATACTGAAAAAGCATTAAAAGCATCCCAAATACTTGAGTAGCTTCAAAATAACATCAAGAATGTCTAAGACTCCCTTACAACAACAAAGATTTGACAAGCCCATAATGCCAACTCACACTATGTAGTAGAAGATATATATCAAATAAGAGATATGGTAATGCTAAGCACAAGAAATCACCACTCAGAATACAAGTCTAAAGAGGATAAACATTTTGCTAAATTTATACCAAGATATAATGGATCATGAAAGATTATCAAGGTCTTTTCAGAAAAATTAAAATATATACTGGAACTTTCTAACTTAGGCAATATTTTTCCTTTTTTCTATACAAGTCAATTATGCTATTTTTGGCCAAATGATCCCAGTTTCTTTCTCTTCTGGGAACTTATCTAGCCAAGATATATTCTCTTATCTGATAGTACTAAATAATAGCTTATAAATCAAATTCTTGATGAGAAGAAAATAGGCTGAGGCAAATGTTATCTGGTAGCCTTTAAAGAATGGAAATCCTGAACATAATATCTAACTACCAGATACATAATTATAAGAGAACAAAGCTCTTGACTAATGGAAAAAAGAGGGAAGATGTAATATAGCTAGACTGCCAGTGCCAAACTAACTACACCAAAAGACAATTTAACTGAAAGCTTATACTTTTCAGCCAACTGGCAATATTTATGCTGATTATGGAAACTCAGATAAATAACAGGCTTATAGAAGAATCTAAATTTTACAAAGTAGAGAATGATGTAATTTTAAAGATTACTACTGCACAGATAAGATAAGATAAGATAAGATTTCTCCTTTTTTGTTTCTATGTTACACTATTTGGCTAAACACTATACAGTACCCAAAGCTATCTATGATATCTTCTTAGTCTCAATTTCAGATTATCACAGGTAAACTCTCTCTTGTAATTATATAGTCTTAGTCTTAATTCCAGACATTATAGCTTTGAACTCCCAATTATAGACAACTGAGTGGAGTGAGATCCCTTAGACTTATAGCAGTAGTGGTTAAAAATCTCTTATAAGAACAAGAAGGAAGAGAAGAAGAAATAAGAAGAGATCTTTATGTGATGGATGTGAACAGAGAAAGGAATTACTATAGTTGTAGAAGATTTAGCCATCTTAAAGACAATTTAAAAGAAGAGAAGAGTTTAATATTCTTTGACTAGACTCTTATAATAAGTTCTATATACTAGCTAGTCAAGTAGTGTAAGCTAGTATTCCAGATCTAAAGGAAACCAAAAGTAAGAAAAATAAGAAGATAATTTTGAGAGAAGAAAAAAGGAAAAGAAAGAAGGAAAAACATTCTTTCCAACCCAATCTTTACTATTATTTCCCTCAGTATTTCTTCTTTGTTTGTCTTTCTTACTTCTATTATAATATGCAGGAAGAAATTATGGTGGAGGCATTATTAGATAGTAAGACAACTAGATTGGTAATAAGTTTAGAATTTGCAAACAAACAGGGGTTTAAATTGAAAAAAATTGAGAGGTCTATTTATGTGAGGAATATGGACAGTTCTTTTAAGATGAGAATTTCATGGAGATTATAAGAGGATTCAACAAAGAGTCTCCAATGTATTTCTATACTATTTAATAAGAAAGGATCTATTGAGTATATAATAGAGGTAAATATTTATTATCAGAAACATAGGGAGAGAATAGAGATTAATGTGATAGGAGAATAAAAGTGAAAAGTAATTTTGAGAATACTATGGCTTATATGTCACAACTCTGATATTGACTGGAGAATAGGAGAAGTGAAGATAACAAGGTGCCCAAAAGAGTATAAAAAGCAGTAGAAGCCAAAACAAGAAAAAATAGGATGGTAAAAATAAAAACCAAAAAAGAAAAGAAAAATGAAAGTAAAGAAGGTAGTAGAGAAATAAAAGATTTGAGATGAGGGGGAGAAAGCAGCCAAATCTGAAGAAGAGGCCAAGAAATTAGTTTCTCAAAAGTTTTATAAGTGAATTTACATCTTTGGAAAAAAAGTAAGTAAGAGAATGCCAAAAAAGAAGATATAGGATTATGTGATTGAGATAAAGAAAGGATTTGTGCTGAGAAAGAGAAAGGTATATCCATTGTCAAGAGAAGAAAGAAGAGAGGTAGTTGAAGAACAACTGAGAAAAAGGTATATTAGATCTTTAAAGTCACCTCAAACAACATCTGTGTTTTTTGTTAGAAAGAAGAACAGTAAAAATTGTATAGTTCAAAACTATTGGTATTTAAATAAATGAACAATTAAAAATAATTACTCTTTATCTTTAATCTTAGATATTGTAGAAAATATTGGTACTAAGAAAGTATTTACAAAGTTGGACTTATGATAGAGTTACAATAATATTTGGATAAAAGAGAAAGATGAGTAGAAGGCAGTATTCACAACTCCAAAAAGGTTACTTAAACCTACAGTCATGTTCTTTGGACTAACTAACTCTTCAGCAACATTTCAAATAATAATGAATAGAATTCAACAGAGTTTAATCAATACTGGAGAAGTGGCAAGTTTCATTAATAATGTAATTGTGAGAACAAAGAAGAAGGAAGGACATAATAAAGTAGTAGAAGAAGTAGTAGAAGAAGTAATAAGAAGGTTAGCAGAGAACAACTTGTATGTAAAACTAGAAAATATAAGTAGAAGGTGTAGAAAGTAGGATTTTTGGAAGTAGTGATTATGTCAGAAGGAATTAAAATAGCAGAAGAAAAAGTAAGGGAATTGTTGAATTGGCCAACTCCTAAAGAAGTCAAGGATATACAAAATTTTTGGGACTAGCCAATTATTATTAGTGGTTTATTAAAGATTTTGCATCTATAGTCAGACCATTACATGACCTGGTAAAAAAAAATTAGAAGTGTAATTGAACAGAGAAGGTGTTTAAGAAGTTGAAGGAGAAATTTACAAAAAAACTAGTATTAGTAGTACTAGACTTCAACAAAAATGAGAATGGAAGTCAATATATTAGACTATGTAATAGAAAGAGTTTTATCTATAGAGTGTGAGGATGAACAATAAAGACCCATAGTGTATCTCTCAAAATCTCTCAATAAGACAAAGAAAAACTATAAGATCTATAACAAGGAAATGTTAGTGATGATTGGAAAACTAGAGACATTTATTAGAAAGCACAAAATTCAAGTTCAAGATTTGGACAAACTATAAAAACTTAGAATACTTTATAAAAGTATGAAAGTTGAATAGAAGACAAGCCTGATGAGTGTTACATCTATCAAAATTTAACTTCACTTTGAAACATATACCAGGGGCAAAGATGGAAAAAGCAGATATACTTAGTAGGAGACCAGACTGGAAAGTAGGCATAGAAAAAGACAGTGAAAACCAAAAACTAATTAAAGAAGAATAAATTCATAATTTAACTGAAGTAGTAATAGAAGGACCTAAAGTAGGTATAATAGAAAAAATAAAAATAGCTAGGAGAAAGAATGAGGAGGTAGTTAGAATAGTGGAAGAAATAAAAAAGATGAAAGTTAAAGTATTAAGAGGAGATAAATGACAAGTAGAAGGAGATTTGGTATTGAAGGAGAGAAAAGTATATGTGCCAAAGAATAAGGAGTTGAGAGTGGAAATAATCTCATTACACTATGATGTACCAGTGGCAGGATATAAAGGAAGATAGAAGACAACAGAATTGGTAACAAGAAACTGCTGATAGCTAAATATAACAAAAGATGTAGGAAAATATATGGATAAATATAATATGTATTAAAGAATAAAGAATTAGACAGAGATACCAGCAGGAAAGTTAATGATGAATGAGGTACTAGAGAGGCTATGGACATATTTGATGGTAGACTTTATCACAAAGTTGCTGTTAGTAGCTGAAAAAAATATAATTAGAGAGGATATTAGTAGAGAGATTAACAAGATTGTTCAGGAATAATGTGTGGAAGTTGCATAGATTACTGGAGAGTGTAATTTTGAATAGAAAATCACAGTTTGTAGTAGAGTTGACTAAGAAACTGAATAAAATGTTGAAAATCAAGATAAAGTTGTTAACATTCTTTTATCTACAAACAAATAGACAGACTAAATGAATGAATTAGAAGTTGTAACAATATCTCCAATTCTTTGTAGATGTTATATACCAAGTCTATCCATCTGGAAAACACATCTCTGCAGGGATATCTCTTGTCAACATCTAATCCAAAAAGCCTGTCTTCTATAGTGGCCACCTTCCTGCAACATGCCTGCATAGTGTTGGTATAACAATCTGGAGATTCTGCCTTCCATGACAGAGATACTTCTATCTGACTCAGTCTTCCATAGTGGAGTCATACTCCTGTCAATGTCTCAATACTGAAACCTCTACTTAGGGTAATAAAGGCTATACTACTGAAACTCCAAGCATCTCCTATAGTATATACTTGTATATAAGACTAGTAGTTACACTGTAATTTACTAGTCTGATAATCAATGAAAATACTCTTATTGAACTCAATCCCTGGTATTTAATGACAATACACCAATCAGCACTCGCTTCTATCTTGGACTTCTTCCTTTTATCTGAAGTTGTGACCATGTAGCAGACAGACAGTGCAGCATATAAGCTGAAGCCAAGGTCATTCTACAAGTCTGCATATCTCCAAGTCTATCTTGCAGACTTTCACTCCCAGTGTGAACCACATTTGATGTTATGGGATGCTTGGGACATGAACAATTTTTATTTTCTTTTTCTTTTATTTTCTGACTTTATAAGGATTTTGTTTTCTTTTTGTTTTCTTTTCTTTTTTGACGATGAAGAGGCACGTGACA
>Ga0157368_1000998_pt1 | contig 12511 bp, 7 predicted proteins | sample AttbisABBM3_FD_113146 | JGI IMG/M metagenome (GOLD analysis project Ga0157368, IMG submission 113146) | Fungus gardens microbial communities from leaf cutter ant in Botucatu, State of São Paulo, Brazil - Atta bisphaerica ABBM3 | ecosystem: Host-associated > Fungi > Mycelium > Unclassified ...
TGTCAGGCTAATTTTAGAAGATAACTAATTATGTCACTACATTGATATGCTTGTATCTCTACCAATACTTATTGCTTTGAGACATATCATATATCATTGGAAACAAATTAATGAACACTTTCCAACGCAAGTTTAATCGTGCGAATTCGTTCAGCTGTTCATGAGATATTGGCAAATGAAGCTTTTATAGCTACTAATGGCCTGATATCTCAGTCATTTGTTGTTGCTTTTGTACATTCCATATATGTATGGATAGCTCTCATTTGAAGCTTTCCAGCACAACTTAGTATGTGAAAATTGGTCTACTAGTTGCAGAGATACAAGCTGAATGAAGTTTGTAACAAGTGGAAAATAAATATAGATCAAGACACTGGTTGTTACAACTCAAAGATCTTAAAGTTGATTAATGATTAGAATCTTGTATTAGGGTTAACATAAGAGAACTCAATAAAATTCTTAGTACAAATTTGTCTACCTTATATACTTTACTAAGTGGTTTGTGCTACTACTGTGCCTTGCTTACCCTAAAGACCATGTGTAAACCATAAGGCATAAGGTCAATATGTGTTAAGCATATTGTATAACATCATTATTCTAGAATATTCTACCATGTTCCATTGTGACTACATGACTATTACTATGATAATGTCATGTGACAGTTTGTGCCAGTGTGACTATAATGTCATACTTAAACCCTAACCCTAAAATAAAAAACAACAAAAATAAAAATAAGATAAAGTTTCATGTTTACAACTTTAACACTAGTTAACATACCTATATTAGTATAAATGAGCAACTAGTAAAGAAATAACAGATAAAAATAGCACTACTATCCAAACTATTTGGCATACTAAATGCAAATGGAACTAGGAGTAGAAATCACAGAGTGATTTAGTTTATACTATTGGAATTAGAAATTAATAGATATATAAAGAATATTAACATAATATTAACAAGTATAAATAGCATAAATATATTCTTATAATACAACTGGTTGGTCAAGTATAATCTAGAAATTAATTAGGATAAAAGTACAATACAGTTTACAAGATGACCAAAGGAATATAAGATACAATACTGAAACATTTCATTCAAATCCAGAAACAGAAGAATTATGCTAGCAGAAGAAATAGATAAAAAAGTACTAAAAAATAGAAAAGAAACTGGACTTAACAAGTCTAGAAGATTTTACTAGAATACATTCAACATTTTACTCATTTATTCAACAAAAAGAAATTTAAAAAGCTACCAGAAAAATAAGAATAGGATCACAAAATCAATTTATTGGAAAACATGCCTAAAGAGCTAAATGCTAAAATCTATATAATAACAGTCAAGGAAGAAGCTCTAAACTAATAGTTAGATAGATAGCTCAAGACAAGATTAATTATAAAATTAAGTTCAAGATATAAGACATTATATTTTTATATTTTGAAGAAGAATAGATTTTTGTAATTAGTACAAGACTATAGAAAGTTGAATCAATATATAATAAAAAACAAGATACTACTATCATTAATTGAAGAAGTAATGAATAAACTCAAGAATACAAGATACTTGAACAAGTTGGACCTGATCTAGGGATATAACAATATATGAATCAAAGAAAGTGATAAATGGAAAGTGGTATTTTTGACAAATAAAGAACTATTCAAACTAAAAGTTATGTATTATAAGTTATATAATTCACCAGAGACATTTCAAAGGATAATGAATAGCATATTCTGGAAACTATTGCATAAAGAGATATTTACAAATTACATGGATGATTTTATAATTCTATCTAAGACAAAGAAAGAAGAAGAAGAATTTGAAGGTAACAAAGAAACATAATCTCTGTTTCAAATAGTCAAAGTATGATTTTGATACCAAAGGAATACTCTGGGAGTAGTTGGATAAGAAGAAGTACAAATAGAAGACAAAAGGTAAAGGCAGTCAAGGAATGGAAAAAATCCACCAAGATAAAAGAAGTGAAAAGCTTTTTAGAGTTTGTAAATTTTTACAGACACTTTATCAAGAACTTTAGTTATATAGCAAAACTTCTCAACAAACTTAAGAACAAGAAGGAATGGAAATAGGAACAAGAACATTAAAATATATTTCAAGAACTAAAGAACAAGATTACTGTTATGATCTTAGATTCTTAGGATTGGATAAAAGAACAACTTTTGTATTAGAGAAACACAAGAGAACTTGATAGAGAGCTCTTTACAAAATAGTCTACCTTATATACTCCTACAGATGGTCTGTGCTAGGTACTGTGCACCCTACCCTAAATGACCATGTGTAAGGCATGAGGTCAATATGTGATGTCCATATTGTATGACATTACTTTGTTCCAGAACCTTCTACTTCTTTCTTTTAAGTCACATGATCAATGTTGTGGTCACACTGTCAGATGTGACTGATGTGACAGTGTAACCAATCACTTCTAACCCTAACCCCAGAGTTCTAAAAATGGAAAAAATGGAAAATAAATCAAAGGAAATAAAAATAAGAAAAAAAATAAAAAGAAACTAAGTCCACTTTCTGCGATCTTGACAATTACTAGCCAACTAGTACTTGCTTGACTTAGAAGGAAAGGAAAATCCCAAGTAGAAACTGATATATCAAGGCATGCTATAGAAGAAGTCTTATCTTAGAAACAAGAAGGAAAATAGAAACCAATTGTATTTTTCATTAAGAATAATGCAAACAGCTGAAAGAAACTACAAGATATATGACAAGAAACTACTGCTTATAGTAGAAGCTTTGACAAAATAGAAACAATACTTATTAAATACTATAGAAAAGTTCAAAGTCTGGACCAATTATGAAAATCTCAAGTATTTCAGAGAACTACATAAACTCAATGGACAACAAGTAAGATAGTATTTGAAATTGCAAGATTATGATTTTATATTCTAAGAAAAACGAACACAAGAGCAGATATATTGTTTAGAAAAGACCAAGTGAACACTAAGGAAGACAACAAAGACATCAAGATACTCAAAGACAAACTATGCAAATAAAAACAAGTTATAGTAGCAAAAATAGCAATGTTCAGGAGAAAACCAAATAGTAGAAGAAATTCACAACTGCTCACACTTCTCCTAGCACATATTTTTTGCACTGTCAATAGACTTGACCTTATTGTGCAACTTAACAAAGAAAAGAAAGATTGGACAAAAAATACCACAAAATAATACAAGAATTAGAAACTATAGCAGATATTCAATTACAAATTCAAGATATTATAAAATAAGCTGAAATATTTAAGAATTAACTAGTAGACATTGAAACTATCTTATTACAAGGAAAAGAAGCATATAAGATGCAGATATTTACTATTATGACTTAAACTTAAGTGTTTGAGTAAAAGAGAAACTTTGTATTGGTTAATACAAGAGAACTCAGTAGAGTTCCTAGTACAGATGTATCTACTCTATATACCTCTGGTATATAGTCTATATATACTTTATATCTAGCCTGCTTTGAATGTTATGAGTTATATAGATAAGAGTTATTATCTTCTATAATATATAGTATTATCTTTCTGACATGTTATATGATGTTGTGACAGTGACAGTGACATGTATGACAGACATGTGACACCATTCATACATTGTTTCTATTTTACTAAGTCTAAAATAAGGAAACAAAATAAAAATCAATAATAGAAAATAGGAAAGACTTAGATAAGAGAAGAGAAATGAGAAAGAAATAAGTTTACCATCTTTGATTCTGATATTTACAGCATATCAGAAGAACTATATAATATCATATATAGAAACATGGAAAGATAAGTGAACCACATTTAAGTTCTATTAGTTGATAAACTAGATCAATATAAAGAAAAAAGAGTGGAAATGATTGACAAATACATCAAGACACTACAAGAAGCATATAAAGAAGTATATCAAGGAACAAGCATAGTTCAAGACAAAGAAAAATATAAAGAAAATATCATTCAAGATGAAGAAGTATTACTATATAAGCTCTATACAATATTGTTATCTGAACTAAGTAGATCATTGACTCTAGAACTAATTTTATTAAAAGAAGAAAATGATAATCTAGAAAAGACATTAAAGACATTGCAGTTTCCAACAAAAACCATACCATTTCTACCTCTAACATACTACAAGCTTATTTAATCCAATAGAGAAAAGAATATTCAGTACTGAAATGAAATTATAGCAGAATTCATCAAATGAAAGTATAACATAGATACAAGTTATTGAGAATTTCTAATTGAAATATATATAGAAGGACTGCTATATGAACTGTTCTTTATAGACTTGACTTTATAAGAAACAATAGTCATTAGACTAACTAAGAAATTAGTAGCATTATATGTAGTTGGAAACTTAGTATTTCTAGATTAAAAGAGTTTATGAGAACATAAATATTAAAATAAGGGTATTATTATGATTATTACCTTATGTTCTATAGATATTCACCTTATATTTGTTATAGCTTGGACATATGTTGGAGTTTATTTCATATTTGACTCATTTTTACTATACCTTGTATTTTCCTTATAGTATATTAGTCAGTATCTTATATAGTAGTAGAGGTTTTCTCTTATGCTTTTCTCATTGTTTCTCTCAAGGATGCTTTTCCCTTTCTGCATGGTCATTAGGTATATAGTTGTAGGTACAATCCTGTATTTTTATGATTTACTAATTGATTATCTTCTTTATTCTTATTCAAGTCTTTGTCTAAGTTACAACCTAAGCTAACCTTAGGATTATAACACTTAGACTTATCTATAATGTATAGACTTATGAATAACCTTGTGTTACAATCACAAGACCTTAGAGTTGGTCAAGTAAAGAACCTTGTATTGGGTTAACACAAGAGAACTCAATAGAGAACTCTGTACAGGACTGTCTACCTTATATACAAATACCTAATGGTCCGTGCAAGCTATTTCTAGCAAATGACCATGTGTTTGCCTTAAGGTCAACATGTGTATCATACGTTGTATGATACCTTGGCTTTAACTTGTGTGTTATACTACTACTGGTCACTTGGTTTTAATTTTAGGAGTAGGTCCAGAGATAGTTAAATAGACAAAAGCAAGTATGTTGCTATTGATGTCAAAGATTGATACTAATGTTAGTTAATTTACAGGCTAGTTAGTACAATGTAACTACTAGTTTAGATACATACAATGAATTATGTTGTCTAAGACATAAGAAGACTTAAAGTGAAGGTAGTATCAGACTACTGGAGATGTCTCTACATTGAGTGAGGTTGATATCTCTGTCTAGCTCTATAAGTAACTGGATGTACAATCAAATTGATCCTCAAAATAACAGAAACAGAGAATGAAGTACAAAGTGTTCAAGTTTAGTGCTATCTTTGTGAAGAAAGATATTATAAAACAAGATAAATTAAGTGACCAGGGCTGATAGTACCAGTGATACTGTAAAGCATCAGTATTAGGAGGATAGGCATAGACACCAGTGACATACCTTATCATAGTGACATGCCAGTTCTTCAGTTAACAAGAGTGTTTCCTTTTACCAGGTTCAGCACCAACTTGACCCTGGCTAGAGTCAAAGTCAGAATTATTGAAGTTGAGTTGTACATTGCAACAACAGCAACTTTATTCCCATCCATGGTAATGAGAGACCAGAGCAGGAAGAAATGTAAGTATTTTAAAAGGGTGTTGAAAGGCAATACCAGGCCAGGCGCCCCGGTTCCTGCAGTTTGCCCAGTCTGGCCCCTGATTTAGCCACCACGCTGAAAATCCTCCAAGGAACAGGTGTGAGAATGTCAAACAATTGCATCCCACGATCGCATCATGCGTCAATCAAAAAGTGTCATCTCCAGTCCTTACTACTATTTGAAGTTTCTCCTAAGTTTCTGTGTGAGTTCTCTGTATCCCATCGAATGTTAAGGGTACATTAATTCGCTTTTCAGTCCTTTGACTTTTTTTGAATCCTAAATATTGTGCTCTTTTTGCCATTTTTACCCTGTAATTTTCAAGGCTTTCTAGCGATAGTAGAATGGTTTTCGTCCAATTTTATAATTGTAAATTTGAAGGAGATATTGATATAAAATAATTTTTCTAGACAAGGTCATCAAGTTATGTGTGCTGAAGAACATAGTCATGGTCATACGACCAATTTTGATGGTCATAGAGAAGGTTTCTCTTCCAATTTCATATTTTATTTAAGGTTCTCCTATAAGTTCCTTACTCCTCCTGCTCCTGTTTGAAACATACGCATCACTGATGTAACATGACGTGGACAACAAGTCCAGCGGGTTCTGTAGTGCGTGTTCTGCATTTTTCAACAGGAGGAGGGGTAAGGGCAACAAGTGGTATGTACGGAGAAGCGAAGGACTTGGTGCTCCAGGAGCGCAGATTGATGCAGAGTTGATGATGTCGTAGACCAAGTGCACAAGTCACATAGTCATGTTTCTCCCCCAAGCTGAGAAACAGCCATAAGTAAACCTGCTCCATCATCTGAAGGCGACCGCAGCTCTGTCAATGTGAGGCGATGTCATTTGTCATTCTACTTACCACAGCAATTTTGAGGTAGGCACAATCCCTTGTCCTTTGCAAAGTCGATGATCATTATCTCTGTGTCAAACAAATGGCGACGGATCACGCTGTCAGGCTTTTCGTATGATGGCCAACACGGCCCTTGAACCACTGTTGAAGAATTGGACCCTCCCCCTGGATTGACAACATTGTATTGACAACATTGTTTCTATTAAGTCCGGGTACGTAAAATTGATCAATAGAATGACGACAACAGAGCTCCTAACAGAGCTCCTACTACCGTCACCTGTGCTGAAGATACATATAGAACATCTAATGCCTCACCTTCCTCTGTGGGATTCTTCCGAAGAGTTATCTATCTATTTGAACCATCGTGAAAAGTCGGAATTAGACACGAAGGGATATCGGGTCACCATGACATCACATGCACACTTAGTAACTCCAAGTAAGAGAAATCTTGCAGCCTCAATTAATAGAGCAGACCGTGCGATTTGCAAATCGAAGTTAGGCAAAGGTAACTACACTAAGATGCCTGACACATTTGGCATTCAGTAGCTGAAAAGTAGATGTCAACCATCACTCTTGTAATCCATAGGCAACAACCTTTATTGTACTCCTAGATCTTTCAAGCGTACGAAGCATGATGTAATGGAAGGTCAAGGCCCCGCAGTATTCATTCATTCATTCGTGGTGTGGAATAGACATAAATATTCACATACATGGCGTCTTTCCACAACGTTCTCCCCACAAATGACTACGGACCTGTCGCTACAGACATCCGAACACGCTCCTTGTTAAACTCTTATCGTCGCTCCTCCACCCGCTGCCATTTCCTTCTTGCTATCCCTCTCATTCTCGCTTCCGTAGCACTTTTCGACGTATTTCCATCGCTATACGATGATATTCGTGAATTCGAACAGCGATTTCCACAACACGATCCGAGTCTCGCAGAATCCGTTGGTACCAAATACCTAGCATTTCCTGATCACATATGGGGACATGGCTGGAACAATATTCTTCAAGAATAGTGGGTCGTGAAACCGACTTCCCCCGTTCATGCCGCCTCACAAAATAAGCAGTGTAATGCATTCATATCTTGCGTACATTACAAATAGGTCATTTGTCTTTGATGACTACATTTGGTCGCATGGTCCCTTTCCCTACACCGTTTGTGATCTCGAGTTTCGTGCGACACGTGTCCCGCTGAACGCCTTTATCTCTGGCCCAATTGCTGGTGCACCTTTCTTTGCACCAGCGAATTCGTTTCCACGTGCCGTGCATGCCAAGTTTTGGGAGGCCATATGCCCCCGCGAGAGACGCCATACTATCCTTTCTGCAGACGTCCCAGGAGATGTTTGGGGCACCAGTCGCATTCAATGGTGGAGAGACGAAATTGCGAAGAAAGAAAATGTATTCTGCTTAGAGGTTCGTCAGAAGCCGATTTTCAATTTCAGGTACACCCCAAATTTGATGTTTAAGATCACACGCTTGATTGACCCTTGTTCAGTTTCTTCGGAGGTCCAGAACTGCTGGATATCTGGCCCTCTCTATCTCAAGCTCCCATTTTGACCCAACTCAGATGGTCTCCTCTCATCTCAGCCGCTATTGAACGCAACTTCGTCATTCTTTCCGACCCTCATGAACATCTGCGAACTATTCAGGCCGATCCAGATGCAGCGATCAATGAACTCGCATCGGCAAGTCAAGCAGTGTTACCAGTCGGGATGTATCCGTCTCTCGTAGCTGTACATATTCGCCGTGGCGATTTCATTCGTCACTGTCCAAGGCTTGCAAGTTGGGGTTCCCCCTTCCACGGATTCAACTCTTTCAAAGGGTTACCCGACCCTTGGATCACGTCCAGAGATTCTTCACAAGTGGGTCTCAGAATATATTCCCTCCTCTCGCTGACAATTACTTAAACCAACATAGTTAGATACTGTAGAATATTATCGTAAGCGCTGTCTTCCATCTCAAGACGAAATTGTTGAGCGCCTACATGCGATTCGGAACGAATATGACGCGTTTCTCTCAAACCAAACAAATACCACTCGATTTATACTTAATGCGCAAGGCTCTCCTACCGTTGCCCACAAACTTCGACGAGTCTTCATCCTCTCAAATGCAAGGATACTCTGGCTTAACGGCCTTAAGGACAAACTTGTCAAAGATGGCTGGGAAAATGTCATTTCTAGACGGGACCTCGTACTAGATAAGCAACAGAGGGGTGTTTCCGTTGCTGTCGATATGAGTGTTGCTGAGAAAGCTGAAGTGTTCGTTGGAAACGGGGTGGGTGGTTACATCTCGAAATTATCTGGTTTTACACTAATATTTTATTTAGTTCTCTAGCTTGTCAGGCAACATTGTGATGTTACGAACCGCGAAAGGTTTTCAAACACAAAGTAATCGATTTTTCTGACCGTGTTCTCATTCGAACAACTCTTTGATGCATCCCGTTTCTCCCTGATTCCGCTGGTTCATATGACTCCTTGTATTTTTGAGATAACATTCTTGTCTCAATAGCATTTGTATCGGTAGCTTTGTTCTCATTTCCTACAAACCGCGATGTCGCTGTCTGGGCGGGGACCCATATACACCACTTGTAATTGTGACGCACGGTATCTTCTAGGAACTCTCGGACGTTCTGGATACAGCCCGTCGATGCTTTTACTCAGATAGACTGGTGCAAACTGTGAATGCTTAGCATGGGGTTATAGTCATCGTGTTATTTGACTTGCTTTTTGTGATCATAATTAATATTCTGCAACAAGGAACTACGCTGCTCAGACGTCAGGGATGTGGTGACACGAATTTGGGACATTGCAGTATCTGTAGGGAAATCGGTAGATGTTGTATGTAGAGTTTTCTAGTGGTAGAGATCAATACAAGTTTTGGCAGACGCTCAAATTCTGTCCGCCTGCCTAACCGTGCTGCCGCTTCCAAAGCTAGATCCTGCTTTGGAGAGTCGACTCGTATCGAATCCGCACATAATTAGTGCATACCAGGAAAACGAAGAAGAAGGGCTTTGATGGACTTGTTTCTCTATACAGCTAAGGATGGTGTTCGCGTGTACCTTTCCAGGTCCATTTCCTCTTGCAAGGCCAATCTGGAAAATTTGGTTAACCTTGGTTGTAGAGTTGCAGAAGTTAAGTTCAGTTTAGGCAATTTTCTGGAAGGATTGAGACCAAGACCATTTAGGTTTCGCCTGGACCGAACTAGAACCAGGGAGCATTCAAGATAAAATTTTTAATTTTACTTATGCTCCATCTTAACATTTTTGGACTTCCAGAATGCCTAATGGGTAAGGATGTACAAATTCAGTTCACTTCAGGGCACCTTCAGGGAGTAGACAAGTACTTAGAACATTCTGCTTATTCATATACATAACTGTGACCAATATAGTATGACAGCAGCCTACATATTGCTTATTCTTTTAATTGATGATGTTGGAGAACAGAATGCACAGCAGCATTGTGCAGTGTGGACAACTGACAACTTACCAATAGTATTGGCTTGTTCTTGTGGAAAGCTAAAGTATGAGTGATATAAGACAATATCACATACCATCCAAACACATCTGACTTCATCCACCCAAAACATCTGTGGAAGTGGATATCCTCCTTCTAGTCTACACACTACTTCCAGTATGGATCAACCTGGTTCCTTTTCATGTCCAATTACTCCATTACTGATCACATGGCTTCTTATGATCTCCATAGAACTCTAGACTTGATTTCCAAGGACTTTAGTGAACCCAGAGTAGTTATCTATCTCCTCCAATCCTTGGATAGTCTTAGTATTAGTATTTAAGACATGTAGATACTCTATAATTTCTTAGCTTGAAAATCAACTAGTATAGTATACTGATCTGAGTGTCCATGCCTAGAAGTTTAACTTCTACAATAATTTGCTTTCTATTACAACTTCCTTCCAAAATATGACCATTGTAACATACAGAGGTACAACATATCCACTGAAGCCAAGATTACTCCAGATATTTATTAAATAATATTCCCATGCTCTTCCGATATTTTCTACAATTTTCCTATAAATAGTTTCTTCTTTTGAGCAAATTCCTTACCTAACAGATAAGTAGTATATGACTTGAACTAAAGAGTGACAATATATATATAGCAAGTAGGCTATACTAATATATATATATAAATAATACAAATGTCTAATTTATATGAGTACTTTATATTATTATATTAGTTATATCACTAATTGTAGTATGATTGATTAGTAAGCGAAATCTTCCCATGATTTGAATATACCAAAGTAACTTGTATTTATACTAAGTAATTCAGACATATTATTATAAACTACTTAGTTTTTATTTTTATTTTTATTTTTTAATTACTCAAGTGTTTATAGAAAATGTTAGAAAACCTGTCACTTTATAATATTCTAAGACTGAAACACTACTATAATTCTGTAAAACTTCTATATCTCCTAATCTACAAACCCTAAACTCTATTGTTAAGCCTGAAAAGAAAATAGAGTTACTATTAGCAATAAATGAAAAAGGACAGCAATAATAAATATGATTATATTTGGTAGAGATCAGTATTAGCAAATAATAGAGTTAATATGATAAATTCTGTAAGATTAGTAGTTGTTAAGTAACTAAACAAAGTCTGTGGAATTTTAGTAGAGTTGATAACTCTAGGAAAATCCTAAGTAATATTGCTTAATATATAACTTATCTTTAGAGAAATTCTAAGAGAATAGAATAGAGTTTCTTAAAAATGACAGTTACTTTAAGTATTCAAGAATCTATTCTAATCAAGTAGAACATTAGATAGAATATTTAGTAACTTAGCTATAGAAAAATGGTTTCAAATAGTCAGAAACCTCAATGGAATATTACTAGATAGTGGAGGTTTATTGGTCAGTGGCTGAAGAAAGTGAGTTAATAGTCATAAAAAAGTAAGATACAAACTTGGATTCTTGGTTAGAAGTAACATGAGGTAGAACTTTATACTTGGAAAATATATAGTAAGAATTCATAGTAGTACTACAAACTGATGGTGTTGCTATAGGGTAATAGTAGAGGACTTAAGGGATAAAAGGTTTGCAGCATTGACTATAAGCTTTAGAAATGCTTCAAACTTGAATTTTGGTAAAATAGCAAGTTTTCTTATAGTAATAATATTTAATATTCTAGAGAAAAGAACTCTATGGACTTCAGTGATGTTAGAATATTAGTATTTTGTAAAAGAATAGGGTTCCTTATACTATTTAAGTTTCCAAGTTGTTTTAAACACTTATTAACTAAACTAAAGTTACAATAAAGTAGCATATAAATAGTATAGTATTATAATATAAACTACTTACTTGTTTGTGATATCTAAATCTTAGATGCACTCTCAGAGGTTTAGGAGTGAGTGATTTAGAAGTTTAATAATAATGACAACAATAATAAAGATTAATACAGATATCAATGATAATAAGAGATATAAATTGATATTGTTAAGTTTAAAGTCTAATTCTCAGACATAAAAGTATTTATACAAAATAGTGATGGATTACATAATCAAAACTCATACCTGGTAAGACTATCATCTGTCATAGCAAATGTTAGGCTAATTTTAAAAGATAACTAATTATATTACTATATTAATATATTAATATCTCTATAAATACTAATCTCTATATAGTGTATAATATATTATTAGAAACTGTTTGATGAGTGCTTTCCAATACAAATTTGATTATAGAAATTCATTTATTTATTACTGAGATAATAGCTAATAAAACTTATAGTTTTTGATAGTCTAATATCTTAGTAATCTATTATCACTTTTGTATATCCTATACATATACATGAATAGCTTGTATTTGGGACTTTCTAGAATAACTTAGTTTGTAAAAATCAGTCTACTGGTTATAGACATACAAGTTGAATAAAGTTTATTTTCTCATTTCTATTTTCTTTTTCTTTATTTTCTATTTTGGAAACTTAAGGTTAGTGTTTAGCATGGCATTATGGTTATATGGTCACAAACTGTCACA
>Ga0157368_1000999_pt1 | contig 12494 bp, 10 predicted proteins | sample AttbisABBM3_FD_113146 | JGI IMG/M metagenome (GOLD analysis project Ga0157368, IMG submission 113146) | Fungus gardens microbial communities from leaf cutter ant in Botucatu, State of São Paulo, Brazil - Atta bisphaerica ABBM3 | ecosystem: Host-associated > Fungi > Mycelium > Unclassified ...
ACGGGCGGCGATGACGCCCAGGTTCTCGACGATGGTGGGATAGCCCGGCACGGATCTCTTGATCATGTCGGGAAAGACGCGCACCACGTCTTCGTTGAAGGTGAAGTCGGCAGGAGGCTGCGGTGACGCGAACAGGCGGTCGGCTTCGCTCATGGGCGGTACCTGGAAAATCGAAAGGGGGCATTGTACCCCCGGCAGGTGACGCAGGACGCGGCTCTAGCGGATTTCGATGCGGCAGTCGAAGCGGGCCTGGGGCTCCGCTTCGGCATCCCAGGGTTGGCGGGCCTGGAGTTCGAGATGCGCGGCGCCAGCACTTTGGGCGCGGAAGCGCCAGAGGGATTGGCCGGCACTACCGACGCCACCCTGGTCCTGACGCTGTTCGCGAAAGACTTCCGGACCGAGCTGCTTGAGGTTGTCGCTGCGCTGGAGGACGGTCCAGCGATAGCCGCTGCTGGGATCGCTGGGCAGGGTCAGCGTCAGTTCCTGGCCGGTGTGCATGGCCAGCGGGGTGCATTCGCGGTCGTCACCAAGGATGAGGTTGCCGCTCGGCTGGGTGCTGCTGCAACCGGCCAGCAGCAGGCAGCTCCAGAACAGGTGGCGCGGGGACATGGAAACCTCCAGGGGTATGCGGCAAAACGCAGAGCATACCCCAAGAAGGAAAACGCTCAGCCTAGGAGCCTGCACAGGATCTGCTGCGCGTCGGCCACACTGCGTTGAAAAGGGCCTGGAAGGCCAGCCCCGTCGGAATGCTCATTTACCATTCGTAAATTCCGCTTCCTCAGCCCTTTTCGCCTTGTTTGGCTCTAGCTCGCGAGATCCTGTACAGACTCCTAGAAGAGCACCTTGGCCACGTCAGCGAAGCGCTTGGCGAAGTGGACGGTCAAGCCCTCCTTGAGATAAGCGGGTAGCTCCTCGAAGTCACCACGGTTCGGATCCGGCAGGATCAATTCGTTGATCTTCTGCCGGCGCGCGGCGATGACCTTTTCCCGGACTCCGCCGATGGGTAGCACCTGGCCGGTGAGAGTCAGCTCGCCGGTCATGGCCACGTTCTTCTTGGGCGCCTGGTTGCGCGCCAGCGACAGCAGGGCGGAGGCCATGGTGATGCCAGCGCTGGGTCCGTCCTTGGGTGTGGCGCCTTCGGGAACGTGCAGGTGCACGAAGGCCTGGTCGAAGAAGTTCGGATCGCCCTTGAAGTCCTTGAGATGGGCTGTGACGTAGCTGTAGGCGATCTCGGCCGATTCCTTCATGACGTCGCCCAGTTGGCCCGTGAGCTTGAAGCCGCGATTCAAGGTATGGATGCGGGTCGCCTCCACCGGTAGGGTGGCGCCGCCCATGCTGGTCCAGGCCAGGCCGGTGATGACGCCGACGCCGGCGAGTACCTGTTCCTTGCGGAAGGTGGGCTTGCCCAGGTAATCCTCCAGATCCGAGGCGCCGATCTTGATCTTGAGTTCGGGCTTCTCGATGAGCTTGACTACCGCCTTGCGCACCAACTTGCCCAACTGCTTCTCCAGCTGCCGTACGCCGGCTTCGCGGGCGTAGCCCTCTACCAGGGCCTTCAGCGCACTGTCGGTTAGCGTCAGGCGGTCCTTGGGCACGCCGGCCCTGTCCAGTTGCTTGGGCCAGAGATGACGCTTGGCGATGGCCTGTTTCTCTTCGGCGATGTAGCCGGAGAGACGGATGATCTCCATGCGGTCCAGCAGCGGACCGGGGATGGAATCCAGGGTGTTGGCGGTGCAGACGAAGAGTACCTTGGACAGGTCCAGGCGCAGGTCCAGGTAGTGGTCGAGGAAGTCGACGTTCTGCTCCGGGTCCAGTGTCTCCAGGAGCGCCGAGGCCGGATCGCCCTGGTAGCTCTGGCCCATCTTGTCGATCTCGTCGAGCATGATGACGGGGTTCATCACCTTGACGTCGCGCAGGGCCTGGACGAGTTTGCCGGGCATGGCGCCGATGTAGGTGCGTCGGTGACCCTTGATCTCGGCCTCGTCTCTCATGCCACCGACGCTGAAGCGATAGAAGGGGCGACCGAGGGATTCGGCAATGGATTTACCGATGCTGGTCTTGCCCACGCCGGGCGGGCCCACCAGCAGCACGATGGAACCGGTCACCGCGCCCTTGAAGGCGCCCACGGCGAGAAATTCGAGAATGCGGTTCTTGATGTCGTCGAGCCCGGCATGGTGGCGATCGAGTACCTTGCGCGCATGCTTGAGGTCGAGCTTGTCCTGGCCGGTGACGCCCCAGGGCAGGTCGGTGGCCCAGTCCAGGTAATTGCGGGTGACGCCATACTCGGGCGAGCCGGTCTCCAGGATGGACAGCTTGTTGAGTTCGTCGTCGATGCGTTTCTGCGCGGCTTCGGGCAGGGTCTTGCCCTCCAGGCGCTGGCGGAAGCTTTCGAGATCGCTGCTGCGGTCGTCCTTGGTGATGCCCAGCTCCTGCTGGATCAGCTTGAGTTGCTCTTTGAGAAAGAACTCGCGCTGGCGCTCGTTGATCTTGCGATTGACCTCGGCGGAGAGCTCCTTCTGCAGGCGCGCCACCTCCACTTCCTTGCGCAGCAGCGGCAGAACCTTTTCCATGCGTTGCAGCATGGGCACGGTGTCGAGCACCTGTTGCAATTCGTCGCCCGGTGCCGTGGTGAGGGCGGCGGCGAAGTCGGTCAGCGGCGAAGGATCGTTGGGACTGAAGCGGTTGAGGTAGTTCTTCAGTTCTTCGCTGTAGAGCGGATTGAGCGGCAACAGCTCCTTGATGGCATTGATCAGGGCCATGCCGTAGGCCTTCACCTCGTCGCTGGGATCGGGACTGGGACGCAGGTGCTCGACTTCCACCAGGTAGGGCGGACGCTGGCGGCGCAGCCAGCCGCGGATACGCACCCGGGAGAGGCCCTGGGCGACGAACTGCAATTTGCCGTCCTGGCGGCTGGCGTGGTGGATGCGCACCAGGGTGCCGTGCTGCGGGAGCTGATCGGGATCGAAGTCGTTGGCGTCCTCGGGTTGCTGGTCCATGTAGAAAAGCGCCAGGCAGTGGTGCTCGGTCTTGGCCACCAGTTCCAGGGTTTCCGCCCAGGGTTCTTCGTTGACGATGACGGGCAGGACCTGCGCCGGGAAGAACGGCCGGTTGTGGATGGGAATGATGTAGAGCTTGTCGGGGAGATTCTGGCCGGGCAGCACCAGGCCGGTCTGGCCGGCTTCTTCGCTGAGAATGTCCGCTTGATTATCCTGATCGCTCATTGGCGTACCTTGGGCTTGGATGTGAGGCCAACATGGGGCGAGCCTGTGGCTTTTTCAACGCAGGGAGACTGCAGTCTCTCTTGACCCCCACTGGCTAGGCGAAGTGCGACCGCTGGGGCATGCAGTGCTGGCGGGTGCGATAAAGATTCCCTGACTATTGCCGCTAAAGCAGAGGTCACGCCGAATCACCGGCGTTGAATCCGATAGGCGTGTGGTGGGGCAGGCAGTGAACAATAAGCGGATGGTGGTGGGGTTGCTGGCGTTGGGGCTGGGGACCGCACAAGCGGCGGAGATTGCGGTTCAGGTCGTCGACAGCCAAGGCGCGCCGCTGGCCGATGCCGTGGTGATGTTGTCCGGCCAGGGGCTGGTCCCCTCGCGACAACCGGCGGCCATCGACCAGCAGAATCGCCGTTTCGTGCCCCATGTACTGGCCGTGTCCTCCGGGACGGCGGTGAGCTTTCCCAACTCCGACGACATCCGCCACCAGGTGTATTCCTTTTCTGCCGCCAAACATTTCGAACTGCCGCTGTACCACGGCATCCCCAGCACGCCGGTGGTGTTCGACCAGCCTGGCGTGGTGGTGGTGGGCTGCAACATCCACGATTGGATGGTGGGCTATATTTATGTGACGGCCGCCGGGCGTTCTGCCGTTACCGACGGTCAGGGCCGTGCCCGGCTGGAGGTGCCGGACGGTCATTATACGACGGCACTTTGGCATCCCGATCTGAGCGACAAGCGCGAGGTTGCCCAGCCCGATCTGACGGTGGCGGGCAAGCCGGTGGCCCTCAGGCTCCAATTGGCGGTACAGCCGAAGCCGCAATCCGCGGAGCCGGCGAGTTCGGCCTTCGAGGATGCCTTCCACAAGGCAGCACACGATGAAGCTCATCCATAGTTTTCAGACCCGCATCGCTGGCAGCCTCTTCCTGCTGATGCTGGTGGTCATCGCGCTGGTTTATCTCACGGTCAAGGCTACGACCGAAGCCAGTGTGGTGCGTCAGTCCTACGATCAGCTCGATACCGGCGCGCGGGTATTCCGCCTGATGCTGGATAGTCGCTGTCGTCGCTTGAATGACGCCGTACGGGTACTGGCGGCCGATTTCGGTTTTCGCGACGCCGTGGCCAGTGGCGATGTGCCGACCCTGAGATCGGTGCTGGCCAATCATGGGGCGCGCGTAGGCGCTGGCGATACCTACCTGTTGGATCTGGAGGGTCGGCTGATCGCCAGTACCGTGGCGGACCACAACCAGGGCGAACGCCTACCCACGGCGACGGCTGCAGGCAACGATGGCAGTTGCGTGGTGGCCGGCGCGGGGCTACCGCAACTGCGGGTGACCGTGCCGGTACGGGCGCCGTTGCCCATCGCCCAGGTGGTGATGACCTTCGCCATGGATCAGGCCATGGCCCAGGAGTTTCGTTCGCTGATCAACCTGGACGTGGTGTTCCTGGGCGGCGCGGCGACCATGGCCAGCACCCTGCCGGCCGAGCAGGGCCGGTTGCTGGTGCAGGCGACTGCCGGGCCGCCGACCGTGGGCGATACCTGGCAGGTGACCCTCGCTGGCCATCTCTATCAGGTCAAGCGGCTGACCCTGGGGACGAGCGACAGTCCGGTGTCCATCTATCTGCTGCGCTCGCTCGACGTCGCCCTGGCCGAGTTCGAGCCCTTGCTGCGGCAGCTCGGCCTGATCGCCGGGGGTGCTTTGCTGGCGGCCCTGCTGGGTGCGTTGTTGCTGGCGCGTAACCTGGCCCAGCCGCTGCGGCAACTGTCGATGGTGTCCTGGCGGATCGGCCAGGGCGACTATTCGGTGAAGGTGGACGTGCCGCGACGCGATGAATTCGGCCGTCTGGCGCGGGTGCTGGAGGGGATGCGGCAGGGTATCGCCGAGCGTGAGCAGCGCCTGAACCACAACGCCTTGCACGATCCCTTGACCGGTTTGCCCAATCGGATGCTGGCCGAGGAACGGTTGCGGGTGTTCATGGCGACCCAGGCGCAGGTATCGCTGCTGTATCTGGGCCTGGATGACTTCCAGGCGATCAACGAGAGCGCCGGGGTTGCCGGCGGCGATCAGATTCTCAGGGTGGTGGCCGAGCGTGCCCAGACCCTGCTCGCCGGCCGCGGCTGCGTCTCTCGTCCGGTCGGCGACGAGTTCCTCGTGCAGGTGTGTCGCATGGGTCTCGAAGGCGCGGTGGGGCTGGCCGAGGACTTGCGCCTGCTGTTGGCCGAACCCATCGAATGGGAGGGCCAGGTATTCCGGCTCAGCTGTCGGATCGGGGTAGCCGAGTATCCGCGCCACAGTGACGATGCCACCTTGCTGATCGAGCGTGCCCGCAGCGCCATGCTCGATGCCGGCCAACTGCCGAATCGCCTGCGAGTGTACGACGAGGGACGCGATGCGGCTCAGCAACGGCGGTTGCAACTGGTCCACGACCTGCCGTTGGCCGGCGAACGGGGCGAATTGATGCTGGTGTTCCAGCCCAAGGTGGCCCTGCGCGGCCATGGGTCGCCCCAGGCGGAGGTCTTGCTGCGCTGGCGGCATGCCGAGCTGGGCATGATCTCGCCGGGTGAATTCATTCCTCTGGCCGAGCGCAGTGGCAGCATGAGCGGGCTCACGCACTGGGTGATCCAGGCAGCCATTCGCCAGCTGGCGCTCTGGCAGAGCGAGGGGCGCGAGGTGAAGGTGTCCCTGAACGTATCCGCGGTCGATCTGGCCGACACCCAGCTGCCGGAGCGGGTCACCCGCTGGCTCGATGACGCGGGGGTGCCGGCGCGCCAACTGACCTTCGAGATCACCGAGAGCGCCATCATGGCCGATCCCGAATCAGCCATCGCCCTGCTCAAGCGGCTCTCCGTCATGGGTATTCGGCTGTCGGTGGATGATTATGGCACCGGCCAGGCCTCGTTGGCGCATCTCAAGCGGCTGCCGGTGGACGAGCTGAAGATCGACCAGTCCTTCATCCGCGAATTGGCGCCGGGCAACGACGACGCCGTCATCGTGCGCTCGACCATCGAGATGGGGCACAACCTGGGGCTGGAAGTCGTCGCCGAGGGCGTCGAGGAAGGTCGCACCCTGGCGCTGTTGCGCAGTTGGGGCTGCGACGTGATCCAGGGTTACTACATCAGCCGCCCGGTTCCGGCCGCAGAGTTCGCGGCCTGGATGGAGCGGCAGGCCCAGCCGGCGCTAGAGGAGCTGTCGTGAAGCGGCTGTGGTTGCTTGGCCTGGCACTGCTGGCGACGGGGGTACAGGCCGATGGCGGCAAACTGTTGGCCACCGGCGGCGCCAGCAGCCTGGAGGGCGCCGCGGGGGGCGGTATCACGCCCTGGGCGGTGATCGGCGGCTATGGCGAAAGCGGCCAGCCTGGGGCAACGGCCTTCGCCACCCGGGTGTGGACCGGTGACTACCGACTCGATGTGGCCGGTGCCGCGATGGCCTACGACAATCGGGTGGAGTTGTCCTACGCTCGTCAGCGCCTGGACATGCCGACCTTGAGCCGCCGGCTGAACCTTGCCGAAGACAGCCTCAGCCAGGACATCCTGGGCGCCAAGGTACGCCTCGCCGGTGATCTGATCTACGACCGCCTGCCGCAGGTGAGCCTGGGTATCCAGTACAAGCATCAGCGCGATTTCGCCATCCCGGCGGCAGTGGGCGCAAGGCGCGACAGTGACGTGGAGGGCTATCTGGGCGCCAGTCGGCTGTTCCTCGGTGGGGCCTTCGGCTACAACCTGCTGGTGAACGCGGGGCTGCGCTACAGTCGCGCCAACGAGATGGGGCTGCTGGGTTTCGGCGGCGATCGCAACGACAGTCGCCAATGGCTCAAGGAAGGCTCGGCGGCGGTATTCTTCAATCCTCGCTGGGCGCTGGGCATGGAGTACCGGCAGAAGCCGCGGAATCTGTCCTTCACCCAGGAAAGCGACTGGGTGGATACCTTCGTCGGTTATTTCCCCAACAAGCACCTGTCGCTGGTGCTGGCCTATGCCTGGCTGGGCGAGATCGCCACCCTGGACGACCAGCAGGGCCTCTATCTGTCGCTGCAGGGGAGCTACTGATGAAGCTGAGGCCGCTGCTGCTGGTGGCCCTGCTGACGACCCTGCTCGGCTGCACGGCCCAACCACCCGCAGGCGACCGGCTCTACCAAGAGCTGGGCGGCCAGCCGGGCATCACCCGGATCGTCGAGGGCATGTTGCTCAACATCGCCCGCGATGGGCGCATCCGGCATTACTTCGCCAATGTCGACATCGGTCGCCTGCGCGGGCTGCTCATCCAGAAGTTCTGCGCCGATGCGGGTGGCCCCTGTCGTTACCAGGGCGCGAGCATGGCCGAGAGTCATCGCGGGCTCGATCTGCAACCGGCCGACTTCAATGCGCTGGTGGAGGACCTGCAATTGGCGATGCAGCAAGAGGGCGTACCGGAGCGGGCGCAGAATGCCCTGCTGGCGCGCCTCGCGCCGCAACGCGGCGAGGTGATTCACCAATAGGCTACCGGTCGTCGCGCGTGGCGAACCGCTGCTGATCAAGGACATTCCTAGGCAAATAGGCCCTCGGGAGGGATGACCCTTGAGCAAGACCACTTCGGCGGCCGATCTCGGCCTGACGCTCACGGCGGATGACGAAAAGGCGCTGTTCGGCTGGTTCCTGGCGAGCTATCTGTTTGGCAAGCGCATCTCCCAGGCCATCGCTGCCCAGGCCTGGGCGGTGATCTATCGCAAGCATGGGCGCGATAGCCCACGCAAGGTGCTCAACCTGAGCTGGCAGCAACTGGTCGACCAACTCGGCGAAGGGCATTACCGGCGCTACGACGAAAGCACGGCGACGCGACTACTGGATGCCTGTCGCCAGTTGCAGGAGGAGTACCGGGGCAGTTTCGCCATCTTGCGTGACGCCAGTGCCGACCGGGCGGATTTCGAGCGGCGGTTGCAGACATTGAAAGGCGTCGGACCCAAGACCTGCGAAATCTTCATGCGTGAGGCTGGCCCCTTGCTGTTTCCCGGCTGAACGGACACCGCCGGCACGCGGCCGGCGGTGTACAGGGCTGGCAGATTTGCCTTAGAGAGACGCCTTACTTGGCCAGATCGGCCTGCAGGCGGCTGCCGGCGTAGGTCTGGGCGTCCTTGGCTTTCTGTACCACGGCGGCGGTGCCAAAGAACTCGTGGGTGACGCCCGGATAGACCTTGCGCTCCACCGGTACGCCGGCCTGGCGCAGGGCGGTTTCCAGGAAGCCACCGTCATCGCGTAGCGGATCGATCTCGGCGTTGACAATGGTCACCGGTGGCAGGCCACTGAGATCGGCCTTGGTCAGGTCGAGGCGCGGGTCCTTAAGATCGTCGGGCGAGCGGGTCACCTGTTCGATGAACCACAGCATCATCGGTCGGTTGAGCGGCTTGGCATCGTCATACTGCTCGTAGGACGGGGTATGGGTGTTGGTTTGGGCGACTGGATAGACCGACAGCACGTGCTTGGGCGCGGTGAGACCGGCCTTGCGTGCGGCGACCGCGGTGGCGACCGCGAGATTGCCACCGGCACTCTCACCGGCGAGGGCCAGGCGCTGGGGATCGCCGTTCAGCGAGCCGGCGTGGGTGGTCACCCAGCGGTAGGCGGCCAGGGCATCATCATGGGCGGCGGGAAACTTGTATTCCGGGGCCTGACGATAGTCCACCGAGACGACGATGGCATTGGCCTGCTTGGCCAGGCCACGGGCTCCACCGTCATAGACGTTGCGGTCGGCGAAGACCCAACCACCACCATGGAAGTAGAGGATGACCGGGAAGGGACCCTGGCCGGCGGGTGTATAGATACGCGCCGGCAGCACGCCGGCGGCGCCGTCCACGGCGCGGTCGACGCTGGTCACGCCGGGCACCAGGGCTTCGGGCTGGGTGGGACGACCTTCGCCCTGCAACACGCCTTTCACCGCATCGGCGATGGTAGGCTGTTGGCGAGCCTGCTGGGCGGTGAGTTTTTCCACGGCCTTGGGATCGAAGCTGGCGTACTTGTTCAGTACCCTTTGCATGTCGGCATCGGTGCGCGCCATGCTCTTGGCATTGCTGACCGCCTCGGCGCCCAACGAACGTTTTTCCGGGTCGCGCGCGCAGCCGGCCAGGGCGAGACCCGCACCGACCAAGGCCAGGGCGAGGAGGGTGGGTTTGCTACGGAGAACGCGAAGAGCCATGGACAAGATCCTGTGCAAAGTCGAGGGGCTTACCTTCAAACCGACAGGGTTAGCGCGCGAGAGGTTCCGGCGAGCCGCTGGCAGGGCGTTGGCCTTGGCCATGCTGGGGACGTTGTCGCAGCCCTGGCTGGCACCTGATGTCGGCGCCGAGCCAGCGGCCTATTGGCGCTGGCGCAGCGGGCTGGACGGCAAGGACTTCTGCGCCCAGACCTCGCCAGGGCCGGGCTGGACCCGCGTCGCCGGGCCGTTCCGCGATCTGCAGTGCCGTGAACCGGGCAGCGTGCCCCTGCGTCGTTGGGCCGAGCCGCCCCAGCAGCGCTTCTAGTTGGAGGTTTCTGCCGGTGACCTAGCGCAGGGCTTTTCACCCTCGTCGCAGGGGCCTTGGCTGCCGTTTGGCGGAAGGCGGGGAGAATCCGGGTCGCGCTGGCGTTCCAACGGGGTATACCCACGAGAAGGATGCGCCCATGAATACCGCTCAAACTGTTCGTTTGCCCGATGGCACCACCGTTCCGGCGCTGGGACAGGGCACCTGGCATATGGGCGAGAATCCCGATCTGCATCGCCAGGAGGTCAGTGCACTGCGTCAGGGGCTGGACCTGGGCCTCAGCTTGATCGATACCGCCGAGATGTACGCGGATGGCCGTGCGGAAGAGCTGGTCGGCGAGGCCATCGCCGGGCGGCGTGATGAAGTTTTCCTGGTGAGCAAGTTCTATCCCAAGAATGCCACCGAGGCGGGGGTGCCCCTGGCGTGCGAACGCAGCCTCAAGCGCCTGGGTACCGATGTTATCGATCTCTACCTACTGCACTGGCGGGGGCAGGTGCCACTGATCGAGACGGTCATGGCGCTGGAGAAACTGCGTGACGAGGGCAAGATCCGCCATTGGGGCGTTTCCAACTTCGATACCAACGACATGCTCGAATTGGCGGACGACCGCTGCAGCGCCAACCAGGTGCTCTACAACCTGGAGCAACGCGGTATCGAGCATGACCTGCTGCCCTGGTGCCAGCGTCAGCAACTCCCGCTGATGGCCTACTGCCCCCTGGGGCAGGGCGGCGACCTGCTGCGGCATCCGACGCTAGCGACCCTGGCCGAGCGACATCAGGCCACGCCGGCGCAGATCGCCCTCGCCTGGGTACTGCGTCAGCCAGGCGTAATTGCCATTCCCAAGGCCGGCGACGCCGGACACCTGGAGGAAAACGCCCGGGCCCTGGACCTGCGCCTGGGGGAAGAGGATTTCGCCCTGCTCGACGGCGCCTTTCCGCCGCCGCAACGCAAGACGCCCCTGGCCATCGTTTAAGCCTGGCTATCGTTTAAGACTGGCCGCGAATCAGGCGGCGTAACGGAAAGCGATTGGGGTGGCAGGCCTCTGCCACCCGCCGCGCCATGGGTAGGGGTTCGTCCTCCAGCCAGGCCGCCAGCAATTCGGCGGCTAGCGGGGTGGTGACCAGGCCGCGCGAGCCATGGGCCAGGTTGAGGTAGAGGCCGGGACGCCAGGGCGCCGGGAGCTCCGGTACCTGGCGCGCATCCTGCCCCAGCACCTGATAACGCTGCATGAACAGGACGTCGTCCACCACCGGGCCGACCAGGGGCAGGTAGTCCGGTGAGGTACAACGAAAGGCCACGCGGCCGTCGAGATCTTCGGCGCGATAGGCGGCGGCCAGTTCGGGCGAGAGTTCGGCCAGCAGTTGCAGATTGCTGAGGTGCTCCGCCTGGCTGGGTTCGCTGTCCTCACGGTCGAAGACGAAGCTGGCGCCCAGGCAGTGTTGGCCGTCGCGCGCCGGGGCGAGATAGCCCTCGCCGCAGACCACGGTTCGCAAACTCTGGCTGCGCGGGGTTTGCGGTAGCTGCGACAGCTGCCCACGAATCGCCTTGAGTGGAAGTTCAGGTAACAGGGCTTTAGCCTGGGCGGCGCTGGCCACGACGACTGCCGTCGCGTCGAGTGCCGCACCCGTGGTGCCCAGGCGCCAGCCCGATGGCGTTTGCTGCAGGTCGACCACCTCCACGCCGGTGACCAGCTCGATGTTGGGATGGTCCAGCCAGCGCGCGCACAGTGCGGGCGGATGGACCCAACCGCCTTCGGGGAAGAACAGGCCGCCCGCGGTCAGGCCGAGACCGGCGCACTGGCTGGCGGCGTCCTGTTCCAGTGGCTGGAGCAGGTCGCTGGGAAAGTGCGCCGCCAGTTGCGCCTGGCGCGCGGCGTCCTTGGCATCGAGCGCCAGTTGCAGCACTCCACAGGGCGACCAGGCCGCACCGGGCGGCAGCGCCTGCAATTCGCGCAGGGTGAGGCCGAAGCCGTCCAGGATCAGCCGGCTGAGCGGGGTGTCATGGGCCGATAGCTTGAGATAGAGCACGCCCTGGGGATTGCCGGAGGCCTCTTGCGCCGGAGCGGCGTGCCGCTCGACCACCCGCACCTGCCAGCCGCGCCGGGCGAGACTGGCGGCGGTGGCGCAACCGGCGAGGCCGGCGCCTATCACCACGGCGGTGCGCGGTCCCATGGGGCGGGGCGGTCGGGCGTACCAGGGCGGCGGCATGGTGGTGGCCGGGCGCTCCAGCACGCCGGCCAGCATCTCCCGTTTGTGGCCGAAGCCGGGCACCTTGCCCATGGCGAAACCGGCGGCGTTCAGCCCGCGCCGCACGAAGCCGGCGCAGGTGAAGGTGGCGAGGCTGGTACCGGGACGGGACAGCCGTGCCAGTTCGGCGAACAACGCCGGCGTCCACATCTCGGGATTCTTGGCCGGGGCGAAGCCGTCGAGAAACCAGGCGTCGCACCCTGCGTCCAGCTCGGGCAGGCGCTCCAGTACATCGCCCACCAGCAGGGTGAGAGTGACCCGTCCCTCCGCCAGGATCAGGCGCTGGAAGCCTGGGTGGATGGCCCGGTACTGCCGCTGTAGCGCCGCGCTGTAGGGCGCCAGTTCTGGCCACAGCGCCAGCGCCTGGGCCAGATCGGCGGCGGTGAGCGGAAAGCGCTCGACGCTGACGAAGTGCAGGCGGGCACCCTGGGGCGCCAGGGCGTCGAACAACTGCCAGGCGCAGAGGAAGTTGAGGCCGGTGCCGAAGCCGGTCTCGCCAATGGTGAAGACCTCGCCGGCCGCCAGCGCGGCGAAGCGTTCGGGC
>Ga0157368_1001000_pt1 | contig 12463 bp, 11 predicted proteins | sample AttbisABBM3_FD_113146 | JGI IMG/M metagenome (GOLD analysis project Ga0157368, IMG submission 113146) | Fungus gardens microbial communities from leaf cutter ant in Botucatu, State of São Paulo, Brazil - Atta bisphaerica ABBM3 | ecosystem: Host-associated > Fungi > Mycelium > Unclassified ...
CAGACCATGGGCTATAGTATATAAGGTAGACTACTTTGTCTTAGGAACTCTATCGAGTTCTCTTGTGTTACTCAATACAAGAGTTGTTTCTTGACTTAACACTTTGAGTCTTGAATCATAACAGAGGGTGTTGTGGCAACTACTAGACACAAAGTCCAATAGTAACACAAGCAAGTAAAGCTCTCAGTAGGCTATTGATGTAGGGATCACAAGAGAACTTGACAAGGAGTCTTTGCTAGATTGCTACACTATATATATACTATTACATGTGGTCCATACTATGACTATGCTTCTACTGTGCATCTTACCCTAAAGTCCATGTGTCATCCATGCATGCACCATGTGTACACCATATAGTAGCAATGTAGTTAACATGCTTCTTGATGTCATTGTCTAGACTCTTTCTGACTTCTCTAAACTCTTCTAGACCACTCTAGGCCCTATGTTATAATATCATGTGACTTCCATGTCATGTGCCTTCTTTCATTGTAGACTAATAATATACTACTATCCTATCTATATCTTATCAAAGTCTGTTCACACTTTATCATATCATAACAGAGGATATGATTATTTTTCAAAAGCAACAGAGTTACAATGATAAATAATAGGATTATCAAATTTTAGCCTATCTTAGAGAGGGCATTGCAGGTATTTATGCCTAGAAGAAATTTAACCATATGGAAGATAAAGAAGATATCAGAATTGGGAAGACTCTATTAGAGAAATCAAGACAATATTTAGTAACAAAAGTAAGACAGTAGATTCCAAATGGAAAATTGAAACATTTAAACAGAGCAAGAAGCACATTGCCAATTTCATGATTAAGTTTGAAGTATTAGCCATGAAGGCTAAAATAGACAACATGGATACTATATTCTTGCTGAAGAGAAATATTAGGACAGACATTATAAAGATGGTATTAGGATATCTACCAATAATAGCACCAGAGACACTTAGACAATAGAAGGTGGCAATCATCTCAGTTGGTCAGGAATACAAATCTATGGAAAGTTGACAAGACTATAGAACAAGTACAGGAACAACTTATGGTAGAAGAGGTATATTCATAGATAGTAGGAAGGTCAAGGATAATTTCAATAAAGATAAGAGACTAAAGTGTTTTAACTGTAATACATACAGATACATGACAAAGAAATATCAAAGGCTAAAGAAAGAATGAGACATAAGGAAGTATTATAAGTATAACAAAGTAGAATACTGTTAAGAACACAAAGAGTGAACTTTGTTGTTTCTTATTTTCATTTTCATTTTCTTTTCAATTTATTTTTCATTTTTCTATCTTTAGAACTTAGGGTCAGGGTTAGTGACAACATCACTTGGTCATACATCAGTCACATCAGATGACATGGTGATCATGATAGTCATAAGTCACAAGTCACAGGGAAAGACATAGAAGATTCTGGAAGGATGATATCATACAATGTGCTTAACACATGTTGATCTTGAGGTATACACATGGCTGTTTAGAGTAGGGTAGAAATAGCTAGCATGGACCATGAGTCTTAGGTATATAAGGTAGACAATCTTGTACAGAGTTCTCTATTGAGTTCTCTTGTGTTAACCCAATACAAGGTTCTTCTTATTGATCCACTCTAAGGTCTTTGAGTTGTAACAAATACATTGTAAGGAATTGCTAAGCAGAACAGAAGATAAAGAGTAGGAGTATTCAGAAAGAATCAGATAAAGAAAAAGATGATAAACAAGAGGGTTTTGCTGAAGGTTCAGAGTAGATACAATATGACAAACCTATATACCTAATAATTTTCAAAATCAATATGTTATTCTGAATTTATGAAACAACAAAGAGAGGAAATTAAACATGCAAACCAATATCAAGATAGCAAATAGGAAGGAACTACAGTTACAGACACTAGTGGATTCAGGATGCACTCACATAAAAATCAACAAGCAGCTAGTGAAAGAGCAAAAGATTAAAATAGAACCCATGAACAGGTTATTCAAGGTTTTCAATATAGATAAAACCAAGAATAGAGAATTTACAAGATTTGCACCACTAAAAGTCAAGATCAATGAACACAAAAAATAAATTGATGCAGCAGTAATGAATTTAAATAGCATGAATATATTCTTAGGATATGACTGGTTGGTCAAACATAAACTAGAAGTAAACTAGAATATGAGAATGATATAGTTTATAAGATGCTCAACAAATTGTAGAACACAATACCAGGATATATTATTCAGAAACAGAAGAATACAACCTATGGATAACTAGGACAAAGAATAAGAAATCAGAAGGGAACCAGACCCAACAAATCTGAAAGACCTTCCAGAATATATTTAACCATTTACCCATTTGTTTAATAAGAAAAAGTTTAAGAAATTACCAAACAGATGAGAATGAGACCATGAAATCAACTTAATGGAGAATGCACCCAAGAAGTTAAATGCCAAAGCTTATACAATGACAATAAAAGAAGACAAGGCTTTAAATCAATGGTTGGATAACCTTGGTTTTAAGTAAATTCTAGAAATATAATTCTTGCCATGAGTTCTAATAGGGTCAAAGAAAAAAATAGATGAATCTCTTATGCAACTTAGGGCAAGATTAATAGTAGAATCAAGTTTAAAATATGTGGCACCATGTTTTTACATTCCAAAGAAGAACAGATCATTATAATTAGTATAAGACTACAGAAAACTAAACCAACACATAATAAAGGACAAAATGCCACCACCCTTAATTGGAGAAGTAATTGACAAATTCAAAGAGGTGAAATGTCAAAATCATGAATAATAGACTTTATTTTGATTTTTTGTTTTCATTTTGTTTTCACTTTTATTTAGAGTTAGAGTTTAGTGTGATGTTATAGTCATAACTGTCACAAACAAGTCACATGATGTGTTATGCAAATCACATATCACCCAACACTGTCATAGTCATGATTACAAAATCACATAATCACAATAGAAGGTGGTAGAAGCTTTTGGAATAATAATATTATATAATGTGCTTAATGCATGTTGATCTTAAGGTTTATATATAGTCTTTAGAGTAGGCTAGATGCAGTAGTAGCACAGACCAACTAGTGTAGTATATAAAGTAGATATATTGTACTAGAAACTTTATTGAGTTCTCTTGTGGTTAACCTAATCCAAAGTTTTGTTTTTGACTATAACACTTGTATCTTAAGTCATAACATGAGATACTTCAACAAGTTGGATCTAATCTGGGGTTATAATAATGTATAAATCAAGGAAGGAGATGAATAGAAGGCTACTTTCCTAAAAAAAAAGGACTCTTCAAACCAAAAATCATGTATTTCAAACTATGCAACTTGCCAGGAATATTTCAGACAATAATGAACAGTATCTTCAGAGAGTTATTGTATAAAGAAGTACTAGCAAATTATATGGACAACTTTGTGATATCTGCCAAGATCAAGAAGAAACTCAAAGAAAGAAAGATTCAATTTTTAAAGATAGCAGAGAAATACAATTTCTGTTTCAAATAGTCAAAATACAATTTCAATGTAGAAGAGATATCTATTCTGAAAGTAATAGTTGGATAAGAAGAAGTTCAGATGGAAAACAACAAAATCAAAGCAATCAAGAAATGAAAACCCCCTATTAAGATAAAAGAAGTGGAATGTTATAACTCAAAGATCTTAGAGTAGGTTAAAGAGAAAGAACCTTGTATTGGGTAACACAAGAGAACTCAATAGAGAACTCTGTACAGAATTGTCTATCTTATATACCTAAAACTAATAGTCTGTGCTCTACTACATTAGCTTACCCTAAATGACTATGTGTTTGTCTTAAGGTTAATATGCTATATGATGTTATTCTTTCAGAATCTTCTACTATCTTCCTTTATGTCATATAATAATATGACAGTGACTGATGTGTGGCACTGAGTCATATTATGTGACAATTTGTGACAGTGACATGTGACATCATGCTAACCCCTAGTTCTAGTTTCTACAAATAGAAAATAACTCAAAAGAAAATAAAAATGAGAAGAAAAGAAAAAATAAATGAAGTTCAACTTTTGCAACTCTGATATGGAAAGCTTCTTAGGGTTTGCAAACTTTTATTGATAATTCATCAAAAACTTCAGTTATATGGCAAAACCTCTCAACAAACTCAAGAAAAAGAAGAAATGGAAATAGAAAGAAGAATACCAAAGAGCATTTGAAGAATTGAAGGACAAAATCACAAGTCAACCAGTACTTATTCTTCTGAAGAGGAAAGGAAAATTCAGGGTAAAAATAGATACTTTAAAACATGTGATTGGAAGAGTTCTATCACAAGAACAAGAAGAGAAATGGAAACCCATTGCTTTTCTATCAAGAATAGTGCAACCAGCTAAAAGAAATTACTTATCATAGTAGACACTCTTACAAAATAAAGACAATATCTATTGGATGCCATAGAGAAATTTGAAGTTTGGCCAGATCATGAAAATTCCAAGTATTTCCATGAACCACACAAATTAAACAGTTGACAAGCAATATGATATTTGAAGTTACAAGACTATGACTTCATATTATGATATATTCCAGAAAAGACAAACATAAAAGCAGATGTACTATCCAGAAAGAATCAAGTGGATATAAGAGAAGACAACAAAGACATCAAAATACTTAAAGATGAATTATAGACAAGATGAGTCACCACAGAAGCAAAAATGATAGTGATTAGAGGAAACCAAGTGGTAAAAGAAACTATATTATTAGAAGAAATCAGAAGAAATCAAACAAGAGAGCAAGAGGTTCAAAGAAAATTGGAAAAAGATGAAGGACAAGCATGAGAAGACAATGGAATAGTCTATATGGATAGGAAGATCTATGTTCCAAATAACCAGAATATACAAGAGCAAATCTTATAAGAAAACCATGATCTAGTAGATATAGGATATCTAGGACAACAAAGGATGCTCAAGTTGATTAAGAGGAATTATTGGTGGCCAGGAATAAAAAGTAATATCAAGAAGTATATTCAAGGATGCATAAAATATCAACAAAATCAAGTGCAACATATGAAGAAAGCTGGAGAACTTCATCTATTGGAAACACCCAAAAGACCATGGTAGAAAATCAGTATAGATACTATTAGACCACTTCCAAAATCAAACAATAGAAATACAATTGTGATTATAGTGGATCGATTTATGAAGATGATTAGGCTTAAGGCAACAACTACAGCAGTATCATTAGAGAATATTACCAAAATCTATTAAGATGAAATTTGGAAATTACATGGAGTACTATGAAAGGTTCTTAGCAACAGAGAACCTCAATTTGCATCTATATTCATAGAAAACTTGACAAAAGTATTGTGAATGAAAAAAATATTACTTACAGTATACCATCCTCAAACAAATAGTCAAAAAAATGAATAAATCAGAGATTTGAAGTATTTCTGCAGCATTATGTGAATTATCAGCAGGATGACTGGACAGAATAGTTATCAGCAGTGGAATTTCAATACAATGACAAGAAACATACAGCTATAGAACATATGCCATTCAAATTAAACTTCAGAAGACATCCATGAAAAGGAGACTTGACTATCAAAACAGAATTACCAAAACTAAAAGACTTCCTAGAAGAACTACAGAAGAGTTGGAAAGAAGCAAAGAGATCAATGGAAATGGTAAAAGAAGCCATGAAGAAGTAGTTTAACAAGAAAAGATAAAATCCACAAGGATTGAAGGTAGGTAACAACATGTGGTTAGAAGCAAAAAATATCCAGTTAAATCAATCCTTAAAGAAGCTGAACTAGAAAAGATACAGACTTTGTAAAATCTCAAAAGATATTAGTCAAGAAGTATTTCAGCTAGAGATACTAGAAGAATATACAATTCACAACATGTTCAATAAAGACCTGCTAATATAATGCAAGGAACCACAGTTCAAAAGACAACACATGGATACAGCTCCACCACTGGATATTATTAGCAAAGAAGAAGAATACAAAGTAGAAGAAGTATAAAACTATAGGAAACAAGGATATGGCACACAATCAGTGAATTTCTGAAACAGTATTACTACATGTAAGAGAGGCAATTAAAGACTATTAGACAAGAATTTTGGGTCAAAACCTATAAAAGAGAGGGATAAAATCTCAATTTGATATCTCAAGTTTTACCAATATTGAGAAAACAAGTAAAATGGCTTAACAATCCTTTACTGCATCTACCTTCTCTAACCTATACATTGCTTGCACCATCAACAACATGGACCTCATTTTAACCCTAAACTGAGAGAAGAAAGATTGAATGAAGAAGTACTATCATATTATTTGAGAATTAGAAAGAGTGACAGATATACAATTACAGGTTCAAAATCTGGTCAAATTAGTAAATGTAGCAAACATTGAATTGGCTGATATTGAAACTATATTACTATAAGCTAGTGAAACATATAAAGAACAAATTGAAGGAGACATATACAGTATAGCTGATAAACTACAAACAGTGATTCATGGGGATATAAAGAGGCAGACACATCACATTCAAAGGTTACTAGTTGACGAGTTGGATAGCTGTAAAGAAAAAGGAAATGTACAAGTCAAAGAATATATATGAGAAATACAAAAAACATATCAAGATATAAACAAAGAAGTCATCCAATCATCAACTCTAAACAAAGGAAAACAATGAGAGGGTATCATTCAAGATGAAGAAATATTCCTATATAAACCTGTCATATGTTAAGTCTACCCATTCTGAAGATATGATATGTTCCCACAGCAATACTATCATTCCAATATCTACAATACAAGCCTGTCTTTTATGATAGCCACCCTTCTTGCAATATGTTCCCATAGCAATAGTGTAATAATCCAGATATCTAGTCTTCTATGATAGTGATACTTCTATCAAACTCAGTCTTCTATGGCAGAGTTCTTCTATCTTACTCCTATCAGTATCTCACCACTAAAACCTCTGCTTAGAGTAGTACACTGAAATCCTGAATATCTCCTATATGTTTAACTTGTATATAAGACTAGTAGTTACTCTGTAATTTGCTAGTCTGATAATCAACAAAGATAACTCTTATTAAACTTGATCCCCAGTGTTCAACAGTGACACATTGAATCAGTACTCACTTCTATCTTGAACTTCATTCATTTTTCTAAAGTTGCAATCACATGGCAAACAAATAGCACAGCACATAAGCTAAGGCCAAGATCATTCTATAAGTCTGCATCACTAGGCTCTTTTCACAGAGTCTACATACTCTGTACATTTCTGAGCCAACTCTATAGACTTTCATCTCCTAGTATGAACTATATCTAATAGTATTATCAGACTACCAAGTCTGCTATCACTTCTTGAGCAGTTCCATCTGCTAAATCCTTTATTACAGTTCTATCTACAAAAGAATTCTTTTTTCACTTCAAAGTCCAATGGCTTTCTCCTACTATAACTTTTTAACTATTATGGTATACTTGAATACTAACATTTTTCTTGATTTAATATTTCTTTTATTTTTATTTTTATTTTTCATAATGAAGAGGCATGTGACTGTGGTCACATGACATGTCACATAATGGTGAGGTCATAGGCCTAGACTCTGGAAGAAGAGGCTGGAAAGATGATATCAAGATGTATGTTAATGGCATATTCATCTTATAGTATACACATAGTGCATTTATAGACAATACATGGATATTAGGGTAAGGTTATTTATTATTAGCATGGACCAAATATCTATTGTATAAACAGTGTAGCAATATATTGGGAACTCCTTGTTGAGTTCTCTTATGATTCTCACTTGATATCTACTTAATATTTACTTGTAGTATTACTATTGGTCTTTGTAACTACCACAACAGTAGAACTCAACTATCCTCTGGGACTCTGTATCACATGAACTCTTATTACTTTCCTTTTACTCTATTTTCATCCTTGACTAAGGAATATCACATTCTTTAGTCAAGAAGATCTATAGCTAGACCCTAGACTTAAGGGGTATACTAGTCAGATAGAGAAAGCTTGGCTATTCTTTTGTACTATAGCCCACTAGTGTATATTGAACATAACATCTTTTATGGATGTGGTAGATAGTTATATTCATGTAAAAAGCTTGTGCTGTGAGTTTTCTTGTAATCTGTCTATGCAGAGTAGCAGCATTGTCTAGTAAGGAAATATCTAGTTTAGAGATTCCCTTCTTAGGAATATTAGCCAGTGTTTATTAGGACAGTAGACATGTAGTTAGTAGAAAGTGTGAGGTCAGGTAAGAAGAATACCAGCTAGCACTTACAGAGGAAATTTTAAAAGGAACATTTTTGAAGAGAGATAGTTTCTATTGTCAAAAACATGGTAGTGATGAACCAGAACATCATGGATATTAGTCAGGTGGATATAAAAAGATTGATTAGAGATATGGGAGAGAAGGAAGAGACTAGTTTGTTGAAACAAATAATACAGAATAATGTAATGCTGTTAAATTTGCAAAGATAGATATTGGAGTTACAGGTAGTAAAAGATCAGAAGAGAAAGAGATAGCAAGAACAAAAATAGAGGAAGAGAGAATATGATGAGAGATAGGAGAAAGAAGAACAAAAAATAAGAAAAGAAATGGAAGAGGAAGAAAAGAGAAAAAGAATAGATGTCAAGTGGAAGAGGGTAGAGGAGATGAGAGTAAGGGAAGAAGGAAGGGTAGAAAAGAAGTGGAGATGATGGGAGATGTGGAAAAAAAAGAAGAGAAGAGAATAGGCAGAAAGCAATAGAAGAAAGAAAGTGTTTTGTTTGTGGAGGATTTGGGCACATTGTCCATCACTATAGAAATATGGAAGAAGAGGGATCTGTATAGAGGCCCTCAAATAAATTTGAAGTATTAAGAAGCAGAGTGATTACAGAGAGAAGAGGGAAGTGGAAGTGAAGTAGAGAAAGATAGGAAGATGATTTTGATGGAGGAAAGAGCAAAGAGAGGAATAGAGGTATGATAGACAAAAGTGGAAAGAAAGGAGAAAAAGGAAAAATTATTGAGAGAAGTAACAGTGAAGATAGGATTGAAGCAGAAGAAAGATGAAGAAGGAATTGTAGTAAAACCATTGTTAGATAGTGGAGCAATAGGATTAGTAATAAGTGAGGAGTTTGCAAGAAAGCATAAATTTAGGAGAACAAAGCTAGAGAGGCCAATATATGTAAGAAATATGAATGGAAAGTTGAACTATGTAGGGCCAATTGTGGATACAGTAGATGTTGTCAATAGATGTGATAGGAGGTTAAAAATAGGAAGTTATATTGGGTATGCTGTGGCTAGAACACCACAACCCAGAGATAGATTGGAGAATGGGAGAGGTACAGATAATGAGATGTCCAAAAGAGTGTGGAAAGAAATAGAGAATGGGAAAACAGACAAAGCAGGGATGGCAGAAGCAGAAAGAGAAAGAAGAATGGAAGAAAAAAAGAGAGAAAGAGAAGAGAGAAAATTTTAAAAAGCTAACAGTAAAGGAAGAAATAGAAAGAGTAAGAGTAATAGAGGAAAAGGAAGAAGAAGAGAAAGACTTGATTGAAATTAGAACAGTAGAGAAAATGGTTCCAAGATGGCTTCATAAGTATTTGAAGGTGTTTGAAAAAAAAGAGTCAGAGAAGATACCAACAAGGAAGACTTGGGATCATGCTATAGATCTCAGAGAAGGTTTTTTTCCAAAAAAAAGGGGAAGATATATCCATTATTAAGAATAGAGAGAGAAGAGGTGCAAGAATTTGTGAAGGATCAGTTGAAGAAGGGATATATTAGGCTATTAAAATCACCACAGTGCCACCAGTGTTCTTTGTGCAGAAAAAGGATGGTAAAAAGAGGATGGTGCAAGATTATTGATATCTAAACAGTTGGACAATTAAGAACAATTATCTGTTGCCACTGATTTTAGATTTAATAGATATCATAGAAAAGAAGGTATTTATGGAGATGGGTTTGAGATAGAGATATAACAATGTGAGAATTGAGAAAGAAGATGAGTGGAAGACAGCATTCTCAATGCCAGAAGAGGCTTTTGAACCAACAGTAATGTTCTTTGGGTTGACAAACTCACCAGTAACATTCCAGGCAATGATGAATGATCTGCTTAGGGATATAATAGAGAGGATAAGTGGCAGCATTTATTGATAATGTGATGATAGAGACAGAGAAAGGATGTGATGAAATTATAGAAGAAGTATTAAGAAGAATGGAGGAAAATGATTTGTTTGTGAAACTAGAGAAATGTGTGTGAAAAGTTAGAAAGGTTGGATTTTTAGAAGCAATAATAGGGCCAGAAGATGTAAGAATAGAAAAGAAAAAGATTCAAGAAGTGGAAGATTGGCCAGTACTGAAGAATATGAAAGATATGTAGAAGTTTCTGGGTTTGGCAAGTTATTACAGACAGTTTGTCAAAGATTTTACAAGGGTAGCAAAACCATATCAAGAGCAGGTAGAGGGACAGAAGAAGATCTCACCTTCTCCAGTAGAGATAGAGGAAAAAAAGAGTATGAAGTAGAAAAGATTTTAGATAAACAAGAGAGGAGAGAGAAACCAAAATATTTAGTGAGATGAAAGGGTTATATGGTAGAGAAAGACACTTAGAAGGGATTAGAAAATTTGAAAAATGCAATGTACTTAGTAAAGGAATTTAAGAAAGAAATAAGAGAAAAAGAGGTATGATGGGTGGAAAAAGTGAAAGAAAAATAAAGGATAATAAAAGTAGAATTAAATTCAGATACAAAGGGGTTTAAGAGGAGTGAGTTACTGGAGAAGTATATAACAAGAATTTTGTTTGGGTAGGATGATAACAAGTTTGAGGATGAGTATTTAAAGAAGTTAGATGTCATATACTAGGTCCACCTATTTGGAAGATACATCTCTACAGTAATACTACTCTCTCAACATTCATAACACAAGCCCATCTTGCATAACAGCTATTCTTTTTGCAATATGTTTTTGTGATAGTGATACAATAATCTGGATATCCAGTCTTCCATAACAGAGTTCTTCTATCTTACTCCTGTCAGTATCTCACTACCAAAATCTCCACTTAGGGTAATAGGGGCTATATCACTGAAACTCTGAACATCTACTATATCTCCTACTTATATATAAGACTAGTAGTTACACTATAATTTACTAGTCTGATAATCAATGAAGATAAATTCTTATTAAACTCGATCTCCAGTGCTCAACAGTGATATACTAAATCAGCACTCACCTCCATCTCAGACTTCATCCATTTATCTAAAGTTATGATCATACAGCAGACAGACAGTATAGTATATAAGCTGAAGCCAAGGTCATTCCACAAGTTCATATCACCAAGTGTAGAGTTTATATATTTTACACATCTTTAAGTCAACCCTGCAGACTTTTGTCTTCTGGTGTGAACTGCATCTGACAGTATTATCAGACTCCCAAGTCTGCTGTTACTTCTAAATAGTTCTATCTGCAAAAAAACTCTTTTACACATCAAAGTCCAATAGCCTTCTCCTACCAAAATTTTTTAATCTATTCAAAGTCAACTCCAGTTTTACTACTTGGAACATCTTTCAACACAATCTCACATTTCAGTGATAACCTCTCTAAGGCATATCTGTCAAATACCCCACAACATTCAAGATACATTTATTAAAGAAGCTGATTATTTCTGAGGTCTCTAACTTATACTATTTAATCTGCCCAAACAGTTTCACCTGTCCCTGGCCCAAATATTGTCACTGTGAACTACAATTCTAATTGGGAGAATACTTCTGTTACTAACTTTACTACTAATTTAGCAACTAATAGATCTAATTCTACTACTCATTTATAGTCAAAGCCTTATTATAGTGATAATACTTATAAGCAGTTGGCCAATATACTTAGTTGACTTGCAAACAATCTTACCACTAATCAAACTCCCTATTTTAATACTAATTTAAGAAAAACTAAAACCTACATCCCTGATACATTCAGTAATACTGAACCTAACAAGCTCAATAATTTTTTACTCCAATATCATCTTTACATCTATGCTAATCTTATGAAATTCAATATAGACATTGCAAAAATTAATTTTACAATGACTTATCTCACTGAAGTCACCTAGGACTAGTTTGAGGTGGGCCTCAACCAAGAAGATCAAGATATTCTGCAAAACTGGTTTTCCAACTGGAATCTTTTTGTTGATGAACTACATCAACACTTTGGTCTTTCAAACCCCATCAGTGAAGTAGCTACTATGCTAGATAATCTCTGTATGAAGTCTAGTAATAGAATCTTCACTTACAATATGGATTTTATGTACGATATTTTCTAATGAGGTTAAGGAAATAGTATTCTGTACTATTACTATTACTAAGGGCTTCTCAATTGGATCCAGAATTCTATCTCTATCTGGAAACAAGGAAAACCTACCTCATTTCAGGACATATATGTTGTGGCAACTACTAGATACAAAGTCCAATAGAAGCACAAGCAGTAAATCTCACAGGAGAGATATCTAGTGGGGA
>Ga0157368_1001002_pt1 | contig 12457 bp, 13 predicted proteins | sample AttbisABBM3_FD_113146 | JGI IMG/M metagenome (GOLD analysis project Ga0157368, IMG submission 113146) | Fungus gardens microbial communities from leaf cutter ant in Botucatu, State of São Paulo, Brazil - Atta bisphaerica ABBM3 | ecosystem: Host-associated > Fungi > Mycelium > Unclassified ...
GACGTCAAGAGACATAGGTTCCTCATGGTATACACATGGTATGCACATGTACAGCAGAGATTAAAGGTATAACATCAGGGCACATGTAGGAAGTATGGTGGCCTTAAGGAAAACACATGTAGATGAGTAATAGGACATGAGGACGATGCATGGACATAAGGGCAGGTTAATATTGTTGTAGCACGGACCACACGTAATTTATATAAATAGAGGAGTAATACAGCGAGGGCTCCTTGTCGAGTTCTCTTGTAATCCCCACTACTAGATAGCCTACTGAGAGCTTTGCTGAAGTAAGCAAATCACAAGTGCCATTACGGCAAATGGTTGCTACAACATGTGCCCAATCTGAATTAGAGTATGTTACAACAAATTTATTGCTAAGTCCATTATAAACAATCTAATACTTGCAAGTATTAAGCAAATATTTACAGAGGTGTAATACAGCTCAATAATGATTATTCAAAGAATTTGCCATCTATTAAACAAGTTTGACTATAGTAAATTATATATTAGAATATGAGCTAATCATCAAATATATCAGAGTATCACAAAATTTATTCAGCTTGCATCTCCACAACCAGTTCTATTTCATTTGCTTTTATTTTATTTTTCTCATTTTTTTCTTTATTTTATTTTTGGGTTTCATTTTACTTTTGTATATTTTGGATATGTGATGTGATATCACCATATGACTGTCACACAATTTATAGAGAGTGACACAGGTTACAGAACTGTCACATATGTCACAGTCACAGTCACACAATTATGTGATATAAAAAAGAATATAAAAAGTTCTGGAATAGATAATATTATATAGTATGGCAACAATATATTAGTCTTATGGAAAGTAAAAACCTAGTTGTAATGTGTGCACAAACCAGTCTGTAGTATATAAAATAAACTATCTTGTACTTGGGATTTGATTGAGTTCTTTTGTATTACTTAATACAAAAGTTGTCTTTTATCTTTACTCAAAAACTTAAGTCATAATAATAAACTTCATTTAACCAAATCATTCTAGATAGCAGATTATCAGCAGATCTGTATATATCTTAGTATATCTTTATAATTCCTAACAAGTATTTTCATATCTATTACATACTATATTAGGGTTAGGAAACCTTCTCCTTAGTTGCTATAAAGGACGACACAGGATATTAGTAGGATATTGTTATGATATGCTTGAACACTAACATTTTTCTTTTTCTTTTATCTGATTTTCTTGATTTTATATTTCTTTTCTTTTGATTTTCTTTTTCTTTTTCTTTTTATTTGATGATGAAGAGGCACATGAGTGTGGTCACATGACATGTCACATGATGTGATGTCATAAAGCCTAGAATGAACTAAAGTAGGCTGGAGTAGTCTAGATGGATGACATCAAGGAGCATGTTAACTACATAGCTACCTCATAGTATATATATGGTACACTCATGGATGACACATGGACATGAGGGCAGGAGTAATTATTTGTAGCACAGACCATGTGTAAATTATATAAATAGGATAGCAATCCAGCAGAGACTCCTTGTCAAGTTCTCTTATGATCTCTATATCAATAGCCTACTGAGAGCTTTACTTGCTTGTGTAATTATTGGACTTTGTGTCTAGTGGTTTCCACAACAGATATTCTCATTCTATATAGATGTTACTTTCTCTCAAAGATATCTGAGTTTAATATGTAGATCTCCTCAATTTGAAACTCTAGAGTATTTACAAAGCAGATCACAGAGATTCATCAGTATTAGCATTATCATTAACCTCTTTTACCTTCACTGAGAGCTGTTTAGATATTAGAGGAGATTATCAGACATAAGAAGCCTAGATACTAGTTTTTTCATTTAATATTTCTTTTTTATTTTATTTTGATTTATTTTTCTATGTTGAACTTAGGGTTAGGATTAGAGGTGACATTATGATCAATCACATCAGATGACACAGTCACAAGTCACAAGGTCACAGAGAAAGACATAGAAGGTTCTGGAAGAATGATGTCATAACAATATGTCTTACACATAGTCTTTAGAATAGACTAGAAAAGTAGTAGCACAGACCATCATTGTTCAGTATATAAGGTAGACATTTCTGTACAGAGTTCTCTATTGAGTTCTCTTGTGTTAACCTAATACAAGATTCATTTGCTTGACCAACTCTAAGGTCTTGAGTTTGTAATAGAGATGAGAAAGATAAAAAATTATAAGAAAGTAAAAAAAAAAGAATAAGAAAAATAATTATTTCAAATAAGAGGAATAAATGTGGGTAGGATGGATACTGGAGCAGGTCCATCTTCACCAGAAGGTTTAGATGCTAATAACTTCATTTTTATTTTTTATTGAAGATAGCATATATAAAGTAGAAAATGACATTTTACTGTATATAGTATATAAAGTTATAGCCATTATTCTCATACTCAATGAATATTATCAGCTCAGAATGCAGCATAACTTTATTGGCACAAACTTTATTAGAAAAAAACATATATGCTTTATAACCAAAGACATGGAAGTGTGATGTTTTTAGGCTTGTTGCATAAGAAAATTTCAAATCTTCTGAAGTGTTTTTTATTTGAGATGCCTAACAGATATGCAATTATATACATAAGCTGTAGCTGCAATAGCAAACTCTCATCATGAATCTGGTAGACATACTTCAAGTTGCATAAACTACATCTTTTTAAGCAATATACAGTTCAATTATTCAGCACAACCATTTTGTTGGTGTATATAAGAAATACTAGTTGTAAGAAAACCTACTACTTTCTTAACCTTACTAGATGTTACAACTCAAAGACCTTCAAGCAGGTCAATGAATAGAATCTTATATTGGGTTAATATAAAAGAACTCAATAGAGAACTCTGTACAAAATTGTCTACCTTATATACTAAAACCTCATGGTCTATGCTAACTACTTCTAGCCTATCCTAAACAGCCATATATTTGCCTTAAGGTTAACATGTGTTGTACGATATCATCATTTTAGAACCTTCTACATCTCTTTATGTGTCTCATGACTTGTGACTATTACTGTGACCATATCACCTAATGCAACTGTGTAATATTGTCACTCTAACCCTAACCCTAAGTTCCAAGAATAGAAAAAATGGAAAATAAATCAAAAGAAACATGAAAATAGAAAAGAAAATGAAAATAAATTAAGTTCACTGCTTTTATCTTTGACACTAGACCTCTGTTCCACATCATTTCTATAATTGTAATAATCTACTCTTTCTTGCTACTACCCAATAATCTTCTACTATTTCACAATATTTGAAGTCTCTTTATTAGGATTTCTGATTATCTGGTCCCATTATTTTGTAGCTATGTTAACAAATGTTCAATCTAATGTTTCACCTAATTAGAATAAACTCCTGGATATTTAAGATAGCTATAGTCTCTGGGAAACTTTGTTTTATTCTCTTAGAATTCTCTGGAGGTGAATCATATACTTAGTAACTGTGAGCAAAATAACTTAGAATTCCCTAAAGATTATAAATAACTAGTTACTAAACTAGTTATGTTTAATATTTGGCTAGTACTATATATACTTCATATTGTATTTTTGATAGTATTCTCTTTTCGAAATGTCAGAGTTATGAACAATAGACTTGGTTTTATTTTATTTTATTTCTCTTTTTATTTTTTTAGTTTTTATTTCTGTTTTCTTTATTTTGAACTTAGATAATAGAATATGATATAATATTATATATAACTAATACATGATATCTGTTACAGTATAATCACATATGTCACAGTCACATGATTATATGACACAAATAAGAACATAAAAAATTCTGAAATAGATAATGTTATTTAGTGTTAGAGTTGAAGACAATAGACTTTTATTCTTTTTTATTTTTTATTTTTATTTATTTTCTTATTTTAAACTTAGGGTTAGAGGTTAACATGATGTCACATATCAGTCACACAAAAGATGTAAAAGGTTCTGAAACAATGATATTATACAGCATGTTTACTACTACATATTAACCTTATAGATAACATATGGTTTTTAGGATAGGTTAGGATTAGTTTTATATAGAACAACTAGCTAGTATATATAAGGTAGACACTTTGTACTAAGAACTCTATCAAGTTTTCTTGTGTAAACACTATACAAGATTATTCTTTTGTTCTTACTTTTGTTATAACCTTAGCTTGGAGCTTAGATTACACTTAGGCAAAGACTTGAGAATAAGAGAAGGGTAGATTGCAAGTGGTAAAGTGTAAAGAATACAGAAGTATATCTATGCTATATATACAAGTAGGCTATGAGGAAACAGTTCATAGTACACAATGTAAACGAGTTATAAAGTAGTATATATAAGATAAATATTTTATATCTTACCCAAGAATTTTTTCCTAACTAAACTTTTAGTCTTGATAACAACTTAAGTTTTAAAGTGTTAAGACAAAAAAAAGAACCTTGTATTAGGTTAATATAAGAGAACTTATATACACTTGACCAATGGTTTATACTATACTAAACCTAGCCTACTCTAAAGGATATGTATATTATATGCTATTAATATATAATATGACATTATTATTCTGGAACTTTCTACATCCTTCTGTGGAATGTGATCACATGACCATGACTTGTGATAGTGTCAGATATATGACATCATACTAATCCCAAACCTAAGTTCTAAATAAGAAAATAAAAATAAAAAGTATATCTTACCAAGAGTGTAATTATGTCAGATATATTTTTATATTAGGAAATAGATCTTTTTTGTGTTTTCAACATTATCAAGAATATGATATATAACTTGTTAGATATATCCAAAAAGACAATATAAAGTCTCAAAGTCTAGGTATTTTATTATAAGACTTACAGAATTGGGGATATTATGCTTAAGAATGCAAATTCTCACAATCTGGATATTACTCTAAAGGTCCAAAGTAGCTGATAGAATAGTATCACCAAACTTATTGTGGAAAGTAGATCTACTTTTATTGTCTTCTATGTTCAGTTCAGGCCAATGGATTTGTCTGGTAGAAAGAAGGGACATCTATATGTTAGAGACACAATATACTAGACATAGCAATTTTAATAGTTCTATTCTTGGAATCAATGATTTTATATTTAATTAGAACAGTATCAAAAGTGATCCTAAAGAGTAGTGCTTTTGAGTTCATAGTCTTGATCATAATTACCTAGAGTCATATTAACAAAGTCAGACTTGAATGGAGTAAAGATACTAAAATCCAAGAACCATTCATCTTCAAAAGGGTTACTATGAGGTACTTTCTTATTCTTATACAAAAATAGGTAAGTTGAGTAAAACAAATTTTTTAGGACTCAAAGCCATATATACATAGTTTACTCTACTTGAAACTATAAAGTTTTCTATTTCAGCTGTTATATTAGCACAGGTAATCATATTATTACATTTAAGGATAGTTTGTATAGATTTGGTAGACTATATTAGGACAACTGGACAATGTTCATAGTGTTTTACAGAGTTTACAATCTTTGGAGAATTCTAAGTTTATTATTTCTAAATTACCCAATATATGACTCAATCTCAGATAATTCTAAGAGAAAAGAATAGAGTTCCCCAGAGATGATAGCTAATCTAAATACTATAATTCATTTGTACCAATCAAGTAGAACATCAGGTGAAACACTGCTGACCTAACTTTGGAATAATTGTACTAGATAGTTAGGAATCTGGATAGAATAATATTGAGTGTTGACTAGATAGTGGAGAGTTAATCAGATAGTAGCAAGAGGAATTATAATTATCATCAGAACAGTATCTGAAGAAGTTATAGAACTCAATCATTCCTTTTTTCTCTTTAACCACTATCTTACATGATAGCACCTATTAGAGAGATTGGGAATATATTGTTTCATACCTCAGCTTTTAACACTAGTACTTCAAACATGGCTTCATTTTTTGATATTAATATGGCTGATAACTCCATTGTTGGTAATATCTTCTTCAACAACAGCAACAGAAAAGATGAGGTGAGAGGTCACTCCACAGTGTCTAGCACATCCAGTTCCAGGTCTTTATCAAGCTTCTCAGAAAAAAGTACTGAGGAGTATTCAGCAAAAGTCTAATGAGAAAGTGATAACATAGATCAAGATGATCCTGTTATCCCTTCTGACAGCCCCTAGCTCAAATATGTGACCCCCAAGAGACAAGAATCTCATGTCAGCAAGGCAGCTGACACCCCCTCTGATATGAGAAAACAGTATAGACAAAACGTTGCACCTACCCTCAACAATAATACTGCAGCAAACAATGGTGAAGTAATCAATATTTAATTGAATTACAATATAGATCAGACTCTAGACTCAGAATCATGGGATAGTGAAAGATGTAAAGGTACATCCTTAGTAAGGCAATTGAAGAGAACAAAGCTAATGACATCAAGGATCTTGAAGAAGTTGGTAAAGTGGCATGGGGGTTCATTTCAGCTCTCTATAAATCTCATTGGGACAATCTTATGGTTGATGGTACTAACAGGTCATTCAGAAACAATGTCAAATCCAAGTTCAGTCCCCAGGTAAACAAGGAACCAACTAATCCCAAAGATAAACACAGACAATTCTTCTTATGTTTCCTCTCTTTCTCTTCCCATTCTGGCAAAAACAGCCAAAGAGATTAATGAAATATCTAAATTTTTCAAAAAGAATTCTACCACTAACCAAAAAAAATCATATGCTCAAGTATTGGCTAACTCATCTAACTCTTCCAACATAGCTAGGGAGACTTTGATAATTAAGGAGGCCTTCCTAAGTCTTCAAAACAAAAAAATCAAAATATTTCAGAAAATCATTAGCAGAAATGAAAAACCAAAACCAAGAATAAACATGACCACCAAGAGACTGTCACAAAAACAGGTCATCATCCCTATGAAAATCAATAGTGCCAACAATTTCATCAAGGACTCAAAGACTCATGTTATTAACATTAACAGGGCTCTTAAGAACATCAAGTCAAATGTTATGGCAGACTTCATTTGCTTGGACAACAAAGGTGTAGTTATTGCAACTAATAATATTGTTAGTCCTTTGGACCTCTAGGCAATAGAAAAATATGTCAAGAGTACTGTATGCATTGAAGCCAAACATGTGGAATCCCCAAGATTACCTCAATTAAAGTATATCTGAAAATCATAGGCATTCTATACTTATCTAAACACACAAACACTCATATTACCTCAAATGACATTGAAAGAACTTTGAAGAGCAACCATATTTTCAATGACATCATTTTGGCATCAAAACCCAGAATGATTAAAGTATTCCCCAAATTGGACATGTCAATCATCTGGATTGACATCTGGGATGCTCAAAGTAGGTCTAAGGCCAAGAGCCTCATCAACAGCAGATTCAATGTAGGAAGCTTTATTGCCCCAATTCATGGTACTAACATGAATCCCAGTGTACCACAATGTAAAAACTGTTGGAAATGGGGTCACTCTACAAGTGTCTGTAAAATATAAGGTACTAAATGCATAAAGTATAATGGTTCTCATCAGACTATTCACCTCCATAAATTTGCATGGTGTTGCAAAGCTAACAACAAGACTACCCTTTCTAAGTTAGAAACAAAGAAGGGTGAACCATGCCCACACTCCTTCAAGTATTTAAACTGTAAGGGAGAATACCAAGTAGACTCAACTGACTGTCCTTTTTGGAAACACTGTTTCAACAAGGAATAGCACTCAAAAGAATATGTGAAACTTTGAGAAAATTGAAAAGAATCAATTCATTCAGTTGTCAACAGTAAAAAGATATGATTTTCAAAGATATTAAATTATTTTCACAGAATGTTTGAAAAAACTCCTTAATCATCAAAACCATTCTTGAAGTCAAATCTAATTTCAACATCATTTTCATTCAGGAACCATCCTGGGCTACAATATATTCCATCCCTAACTCTATAAATTGCAAAGGAGATGTCATGGTTGGTGTAGTAAATTATCCTAATTGGCTAACTTTTGCTAGAATCTCTATTAACAAAAACAAATGCCCTAGAGTGGCCATTTATATCAATATCAGATTATTCTCTTTCCATTTTTCACTTTGTAAAGATATAATTGATCAGAGATATTCTTTTAGTCTTGTTCTTCAACAACAACAACATTTTCTGGCTAATGAACATTTATTCTGACTCCTCTCACTCTACTTTAAAGTATCTCAAAGATATTGAAGCAAATATTCGAAATCTTCTTATTACGACTAGTGATTTTAACATTCAAGATAGCTTATGGAATCCTTCCTTTTCTCATCATTCATCTATTAGTGATGATCTTCTTATTATTTCTGACTCTTTTAGCTTAAATTTGTCAATTCCAATTAATTAAGTTCCAACCAGGTACTCTGACAATGTTAATGACTCAAACTTGGTCATTGATCTCATGTTTTTTCAATGTGGTTTATCTAAACTAGACAACCACTCAATTCATCCTGATTGGTGTCTCACTTCTGATCACATGCCTCTAACAATTATGATTCCTATTATTGAGGAAAATCTCAACTCAAGAAAACAATCAATCATCAAAGATAGTAAAAAGGAAGAGCTATTCATTAAAGACATAATTGCATCTATCAGAAACCTTAACACATCAAACCTGTCAGATATACACTATTTGGAAAAAACTATTGATGATTTTGCTAATATCATAGATATCATATGGGTGAAGAACTCAAAGATCATCAATGTCACAAAGCACTCAAAGAGTTGGTAAGATGAAAACTGCAGCAAAAACTTAAAAAAATACAGGAACTCAAAAAGTCTTGAAGATTGGAAGTTCTTCCATAGTACTATCAAGAATACAAAACATTCATTCTTTGACCTCAAAATCCAGGAAATAGTGAATAAAAAGCAAGGTTTATAGGAGCTTATGAACTGGGTCAATAAGCACAAGCTACTAGCTATTGAGACAATCAAACACAATGGTCAACTATGTCTAGAGTTAAATAATCTTTGGCAAGCATTACATTCATCTTTTAATATAGTTCAATACTGCTACATAAATGAAAATGTTTTAAATGAAATCAGATTGTTTGTATCAACATCTTGGGAACAGTTCTTGGAAAAAGAGTTCGCTAGTGCTATAGTCAAATGCAATAACACATTGGCTCCTGGCTCTAACAAACTGTCATGGAGATATCTCAAATGCATTCTCAAGAATAAGTTGCACTTAAGGAACATTATTAAAATCACAAATACATATATAGAAGTTAGATATTAGCCTACTCATTTCAAGACTTCGACAACTATTGTCATTCCAAAACCCAACAAAGTATTATACAATATACCCAAGTCTTTCAGACCTATCGTTTTATTAAACACACTGAGTAAATTAATTGAAAAAGTCATTGGTGATAGGCTCCAATTTCATGTAATCTCTAACAACTTTATTCACCAAAGCTAACTAGAAGGTCTCAAGTTTAAGTCTACTATAGATACCAGTATAGTGCTAACCCACTTCATTCATATGAGGTGGGTAAAAAACCTTTCAACTAGCACCCTCGCTTTTAACATTGCCTATTTTTTCCCATTGCTCAACCATTGACTATTCTCTCTCATTCTCATGAAAGCTGGGTTCAACTCTTATATTGTCAACTTCTTTTCAAACTATCTTGTTAATAGAAAGACTCAATATTATTGTAACAATTTTTTTCTTCATTCTTTAATGTTAATATGGGAGTAGGCCAAGGTTTGGCCCTCTCTTCTATTCTCTTGGCTCTTTACCTTATACCTTTTCCTTACATCTTAGAAAATTGTTTAAAAAACCTCAATTTACGGATTTCTATTTCTATTTTGTTGATGATGGACTTTTTGTTGCTCAGAGCAAGTCTTTCCAACTTTCAAACTCTTGTCTTTTTTGTAGCTACAATATCACTTCCAATCTTCTTTCACAATTTGGTCTTCTAGCAGAATATTCAAAGACTGAAGTTTTTCACTTTACAAGGTCACAGGGTGCCTTTAACCTCTCTTCTCTAGACCTTTCTTCTATTGGAGATCCAATTCTATATCCCAAAAATTCCTGGAGATATCTAGGATTCATCTTTAACAGAAAACTTATATTTCACAACTACATTGACTTCTATTCCAACAAAGCAATCTCAACCATGAAATACATGAAGATTCTTGGTAATTTAACAAGAGGCTTGAACCCTCAACAGAAATACCTTCTCTATAGAAGCTGTACCATGCTGATTGCTCTCTATGGGTTCCAACTATGGTATTACCACAGAGCTCCATTATTATACTCACTAAAGATGCTAAACAAACTACAAAGAAGAGCTGCCATATGGATACTAAGGGTGTTCAAAATATCCCCTTCACTTGGCATTGAAGCTATCACTGGATCAATTCCCATTAATCTTCACTTACAAAAACTTAGTGAGAGATCACAACTATATATGCATTTTCATCCATCAAAATCACATCCTTTGCTTCTTCATAGAGGCCAAACCAAATTTACCTTTATTTAACATGCTTTGTCACTTGACTCTTTAACAAGACACCAACATGAATGTATCAAAGGTCACATTGTTGATATGGATAATTGTTATAATGAAGTATTTCCTTCTTTTGACCCTCTAAATCCTGAATTTTCCCCTAGTCATAGAATTATTGATATTTTTGCTAGTTGTTTTTCTTTTCATTCATTTAGTAATCACAATGACCAAAATCTCAAGTCATGTATTCAACAACTTGATAACTTGGCCTTTGAATCTTCAAGTATTCTATCTAATGCACTTGTTATTACAGACACTAGCATCAAGAACAATATCACTACCTTTATTTCACATATCCATATTCACAACAAACTAGTCACCAAAATACTTTACCATGTAGTAAATGTCATAAGCACTGAGGTTGAGTTATTTGCTATTAGATGTGGTATCAATCAAGCCACCAACTATAATCACATTTCAAAGATCATTGTTGTCACTGATTCAATTCACACTACAAGAAAGATATTCAATCCAACCTCTCATCTATTTCAAAAACATTCAGTAGCTATTCTCAACAAACTTTGAACATTCTTCTCTCATCATTAGGAGAACTCAATTGAATTTTGGAAATGTCCTAGTCGGTGTAACTAGTCTCCTCACAAAGCTGTTGATGTTAAAACTAAATCTTTCAACCCCATCCTGTTATTTCCCTACAAATCATCTTGGGACTTTAGCAAAAATAATAAATGTGATGACCTTGTTAATAGGTGGAAAATGACATTCCAAGCATCAGATATGAAGGGTAAACACTTTCTCAATCTTGTCACAATGACAACAACATTATAGAACCATCATACATCAAAGGTGGTTCATGGCTCAAGGACTTTGGCCATTTCAACTCATTATGCACAAGAGCCTCAAGAGCAATTACCAATCATGCTCCAACTAGTGAATATAGACTTAGGGTTTTCCCCAAGGAAGATTTTAGCTGCTCTTGTGGGTAATATCCTATTGAAACAAGACATCACATCTTACACAAGTGCAAAAGGTTTAATGAATACTGGAATCTGAGAAAAGACTCAATTGGTCACTTTATTATGTTTCTTGAATTAAATCCTAATGCATTTGTTTTTCCAAGTCCCATTACTTAATCAGCTTTGAGTAGATCTCTTTGCTAGCTCTTATTAGGTATTTTCTTTGTTTTTGTCAATTTTTTTTCTTGTTTTGTTTGCTTTCTTTTCTATCTCTCATGTAGTTTTGGTTGTCATGTAAGTAGTTATGACATAGCTACCATGGTCTGCCTATGCACTCCATATAATAAATTGTTGATTTAAAAAAAAAGAATTTACAGAACTTGAGCAGTGATATTGACTTGAAGAACTCTATAGGATTAGTAGTGGTGTTTGAGGCTTATAGGCAGGAAGAAGAAAAGGCTGTAGGCTTTGGTAGTGTTTATGACTCAAAATTTGATAGAGTGATAGAAAAAAATATACATAAATTTGGTTTCCAAGAGTTTAACTGTCCAAACAATACTTGTTATCACTTTCCAAAAGACTGTATAATCATTATTACCAGTCTACTGTTTAGAAGTGAAAGTTATAGATAGATTAATTTTCATAGAAAAGGAATTACTTTGAACCTTAGTAGGTGATGGTTCAATAATCTTGATAATTCTAGAGATTAAAGTCTCAAAAAGAGGATTAGGGAATTTCTTCTCTAAATACTTCTTATAAAATTTCAGTGCTTGTACTTTTGCCTGCACTTGTGGTTCTATAATAGAACTGCTCTGAAGAGTACACTTTGCAGAAAAGTGATCAATGAGCTGAGAAGTATCAGCTGATAGTTTTGGAGAAAAAGAAAAAGTTAGTGGAAAAATAGCAGTTATGCTTGCAAAGACAATAATGATGTCTGTCTAATAGGTATTGCTACTATGATCTTAGTTCCTAGAATTATCTACTTAGTAAGTCTTACTGCTCTTCTTGTTTTAGTTACTCTTTTTCTTTTTCTTCTGCTATTTTGAAGACC
>Ga0157368_1001004_pt1 | contig 12442 bp, 2 predicted proteins | sample AttbisABBM3_FD_113146 | JGI IMG/M metagenome (GOLD analysis project Ga0157368, IMG submission 113146) | Fungus gardens microbial communities from leaf cutter ant in Botucatu, State of São Paulo, Brazil - Atta bisphaerica ABBM3 | ecosystem: Host-associated > Fungi > Mycelium > Unclassified ...
AATGAAGACTGCTAAGCAAGTTATTCTGAATACTAGTAATCCTTGAATGTTAGGGATGGAAGTCTATAGAGTTTGGCAAAGAACAAGCAAGGATATCCAAGGGAAAATAGAGAGAAGTAATTTGTACCAGAAAAGATTAGAGAGTACAAACAAGGGAGAAAGTATTATCTGTGAGTTAGAACAAATAGCCAGAATATGATGTAATATAACACAAGAGAACTTAATAGAGTTCTTAGTAGAAAGTAGTCTATTTATATACTTTAGGCTATAGTTTATACATATTTACAACTAATCTATTCTAAAGTTCATGTGTTATTTATAAGGCTAACATTGTTATGACTCAAAGATCTTAGAGTTGATCAATGAATAGAACCTTGTATTAGAGTTAATATAAGAGAACTTAATAGAGAACTCTGTATAGGATTATCTACCTTATATACTAAAAGGCCCTGGTCCATACTAATGATAAATACTCCTGTCCTAAGATCCATGCATTAACCATGAGTGTGCTATATGTTTTCCATAAGGTAAACATACTATTAAAATGCCTCATTCTTCTTGAGTCTAGGTTTATGATATCACATCATGTTATGTGTCATGTGACTGCAGTCACATGCCTCTTCATTGTCCATAAGGAGTAAAAGTATGAGTAAAAGTAAAAGAAAGAAAAAAGAGAAAGACAAATAAAAATAAAAGGATATTAAAAAAATGTTGAGTCCAAGGAACTCTGACAAACATGCTATAACTATGCTGTATAATATCATCTGTTCTAGAATTTTCTACAAACCTCTTCTTTCTGTCATATGATTATGTAACTATAACTATGATATATATAAACAAACTGCAATAGATATCATGCTTTTGTCATATCATGTGACATATAAAAATAAAAAAGAAGACAAATAAAAACCAAGTTCACCATCTTTGATTCTAATAACAAGTACTTAATTTTCCATAGTAGAATTTACTTTTATCCAAATTCTATACTCTATCAGTATCTTACTATGGATCAATTTAATCAAACATCTGCCTAGTTTGGAGCCAGACATAGATATTGTGGTATACTTAAACCCTTATATTTTATTTTATTTTATTTTAATTTTTCTTTAGGTTTGGGTCAATGAAGAGACATGTGACTACAGTCATATGATGTGGTATCATAGGTCTAGAACATAGTAAAAAAAAATAGAATAATAATGTTAGAATGCATATATTATTCTCATAATATGTACATGGTAGACTTATAAACAATACATGTAGTTTGGGGTAGGACTTTCAATAGTAGTATATATAAGACTACTTAGTGAGTCATTAATTATCTTGGTTAGTAGTTGCTACAACAATAGACACTAATTTCACTCAATTTAAAGTGTTAAATAATAACATACTATTACTATTAATCTTGCTATTTCAAACTTTATTTATTACTCTTTCAAAGTTATGACTAAGTAACAAGTAGATAGCATAGCATATAAGCTGAAACTAAGGTCATTCTTAGAGTTCACAACTCTACTTTTTTAGATAAGTTTCTATAATTGTTCTCTAACTCTGTAGACTTCTGCTCTTAAGTATGAACTGTATCTAACAATACTACACAGTACATGCTAATCTAGTAGAACAGTACTGATATAACTAAAAAGTAATTGTGCCTAGATAATCATAAACTCTGATGGAAATATCTAGAATGTTAGCTAGGAAAGAAAAGAGGTTTATGACAATAACAAATGAAACAAGTCTATAATAGTATACAAGACTGCACTTAATAAGGTTCAACAGCAGGAAGTAGCAGAGTTAGCTTGGTGAACTCTATAGAGTTGATAATAGTGTTTGGGGTTTGTAGTCTAAGAAGAACTTTGAGAGCTTTGTAACAAACATCAGTAATGTTTGGATATTGGTATTAGATGAAAAATCTATCCTCTCTCTTATATTGCTGTAACTTAAAGTAATAGCAACCAGGCAAAATTTGATAGTTGAGAACTCTGCAAACTACAGAGCTTAGTAGTTCAGTCTGTAGAACTCTGCTATTTTATTCAGCATAAATATCTGAAGTGTTTTCCCAAGAGTTCCCTTCTAGGCCAAAGCTCTTTTACTTGACAAGGTATTAGTATCTTTTGTAGTACCAGCATGTTATAAACTTAGAACAACCTTTGGCTTCAGCTTGTGTACTGTATCTCTACTAGTTATACTGGTTGCATATTTCAGATATCTTAGAGAACAAGTCTACTAGAAGGTGGAAAATATGTTGTTACTAACACCAGAAGGTAGTGATAGTTTTAGTCAATTTTCAGAATAAGGCTTTGCAGTATAACTACTATTTTATATACTAAGTATGCTATCTAGAGTAGTTATCTAGAAATAGAGATTGTTAAGCAAGTTACTCTTGTTTTAGATGATCCTTGGATATCTGGAGTAGAGATATATGGAGTTGTTGAGAGTCTAGCAAGAATACCCAAGATAGAATGGAAGTTGTAATATGTACTAAAAGAAAACAAGGAGTATGATAGAAAAGGAAACATTATCAATGGATTAGAATAGATATAACCAGATTAGGATATAACAGTTATCTACCTTATATATGCTAAGTTGATAGTCCATGCTCAGCTGTATTCAACATAATCTAAAGAGTATGCATTCTATATAAGACCAACATGTAGTATTTATACTATTATAACATTACTTGTTCTAGAACTGTTAGGAAAACTAAACAAAGTATACAGAGTTTAGCTGAGTTTGTAATTTCCAGAAAAATCCTAAGGAATATACAACTTACCTCTAGGGAAATTATAAGAGAACAGGATCAAGTTTTTCAGAAGTGACAGCTACTCTAAATATCTAGGAGTCTATTCTAATTAGGTGGAATACCAGGCAGAATATTTGGTAACCTAACTACAGAATAATAGAGCTGAATGGTTAGAAACTTCAATATAGCAATCTCAAACATTGCCAGATAGTAGAAGCTCATTAGTTAGTAGCTAGGGAAAATAGGTTGATTGATAGGCATAGTTTGTCAGACTTATGAAGTTTAGACCCAAGTTTCTTTTAATTTTTTTTTTCATTTTAATTTTCTTTTGTTTTCTTTTAGTCTTTATTCTGAGAACTAGGGTTAGGGTTTACCATGATATAATGGTTACAAGTCATGTGGTAGCAATGGAAGAATGCAGAAGGTTCTGGAAAGATGATATCATATAGCATGTTTAATACATGTTGATCTTAAGGCAAACATATGATTATTTAGGGTAGGCTAAAGTAGTAGCATAGACTCTAGAATTTTAGTATATAAGGTAGACAATCTAGTATAGAGTTTTCTATTGAGTTCTCTTGTGTTAACCCTAATACAAGGTTCTATTCATTAATTAACTCCAAGGTCTTTGAGTATGTGATGAGCTCAGTAATGTGGACTTGTTGAAATGATCTTGGCCTCAACTTATGTGTCATGCTTCTTACAAGCTATGTGATTGTAATTTCAGAGGATAGCCTTGTAAGGAGTTATAAGGAAAGACTTTACATAAAGTGCATCACTTATTGATACTAGGGATTTAGCATCAACTTTAGTCAATTATCAGTCTAGCTATTACAAAGTAATTACCAGTCTTAAATACATAAAGTAACAAAAGGAGTAATTAAAATAGATCTCTAAGCAGATGTTTCAGTAGTAAAACACTAAATAGAAGTTTAGATTGGAGAGGAGAAAACCCCATATAAATTTTGAGTAATTTTACAGAGTTCGATGGAGATAATTAGATAATGAAAACAGATAAAGATAACTATGGATTTTGACACAAATAAAGCCAAATAACTGTGGAGATTTGATGTTATATTAAAGTTAAATATGTTTTGAAGTTTGGAATATAACATTGATAATTAGAAGAAAGTAAGTAAATATTAGATACAGTTTACATCATGTTATCCAAGATCCAATGAGGTCTCTTGGAAGTCTAAATAAGTTAGTTGTGTATTATCCAAGAATACAGAAGACAGGATTAGAATAATCTTTGGCTTTAGCTTATGTACTGTATCTCTATGAATCATATAAGTTACATATCTTAGAAGAGAGCTTAAGAATATTTTAGAGGTTTGAGACTACTAAAAGGTAGTAAGGTATGTCATTGCTAACACTAGGAGTTTAGTGCTAGTTTTGGTTGATTTTTGGAATAAAACTAGTATAGTGTAAACTACTGATTTATATATTAGATATACTATCTAGAATAGAACAAAACTACTAAACAAGTTACCCTAAATACTAGTGATCCTTGGATGTGAGAGATGGAAGTCTATGAAGTCATCAAGGAACCAGCTATCAGAGTTATGAACAATAGACTCTATTTTATTTTTATTTTTATTTTATTTTACTTTACTTTTAACTTAAGGTTAGGATTTTGTATATTGTCACATTCACACGATTATATACTCTTTAGAGTAGATTAGGTTTAGTATAGTACAGATCAATAGCCCAGCATATAAGATAGATATATTGTACTTAAGAACTTTATTGAGTTCTCTTATATTAATACTAATACAAGGTTCTTCTTTTTAACTTCACTCTATAAGTTTTATTCAAGTCATAACACCAGCAAGAACATCTAAGAGAGAATAGAGAGAGGTAATCTGTATTAGAAGAGGTTAGGGAGAGAAAGAAAGCATTATCTATAAGTCAGTATAGATGGCTAGAATAAGATGTGACAGCAGTATAGATAAAAGTTTCAGACAATAAGTTATAAATTCTAATCATGTTATATTCTGTTCTAACCACATCTATCTTAACCCATGAATAACACCTTCTCTCTCATCTACACTTCACAATCTCTTCTGGTGTAGATTACATATTTCTATTTCATCTTGGATGTCCTTGCCAGACCCTTGCTAACTCCATGGACAGCCTGTATCTAGGAGAAATAAATATTGCTAAGTAGAAGCACAGATATAGTTATTATGCTAAAACTCTACCATGGACAGGAGATTGTGCCAGTTGCTTTGCTGTTCATTGTTAGAGTGACTGAGCAAAGTATGAGAAGTGCACAGAGTCTATGATCTTTAGAATGAACCTATGCTGTATTGTTTACTATTACTAAGTACATGACTTATCTCTAGAGAGTTCTAAGAGAATATGATGAAGTTTCTTAGAGCTAACAGCTACTCTAAATACTCAGAAGTCTATTTTAATCATATGAGATATCAGGTGAAACATTTGCTAATTTAATCACAGAATAATCAAGCTAGGTAGTCAAGAATCCTAATAGAAGGAATTTAAATGTTATATGTAATCATAGAGATAATATAGAGCAGATGTTTAGCAGGGTTTATAGTGGGGTTGAGACTTGAGTTTTAAGGGAGAAGGTCTGTGTCAGAGGTGTAAATAATAGACTTGACTCTATTTTATTTTATGTGACTGTCACAGCTGTTGCATGGCATAATAGAAGTATAACACTTATTTCAGTCATAGTCACATAATCACATAATACAGAAAAGAGTGCAGAAGGTTCTAGAATAGGTGACTTAGTATAATACACATGGTCTTTAGAGTAGGTTAGTAATGGTCTCACATAAACCATTATCTTTTGTTTTAGCTTTGAAACTTAAGTCATAATAGTCTATGGAGTTAATGATAGACATTGGCAGTGTTGGTGACTAGAATTTTGGTAAAGTAATGGATTCTGTTAGAATGGTTGAGCAAAGTCTGCAGGAATATATGAAGTCTATAATCTTTAAGAAACCTAAGTATTGTTAAATAAGGAACATTCATAGAAGAGGAAACTATCCACAGGAAAATTATGGAAGACATTAGAAGAGGCATGGGAATATTATCAAATGTGTGTAGATGCATATCCCAGATAATATTGACTTTATCAGATATACTGCACCTCTATATATTATAGTGGTCATATTTAGAAAGAAAATATTAATGGAAAGTGGAACATGAAGAAAGTTGGACTTCTGAGCATGAGCATCCAGAATAGTGCACTACACTAGTCAATTTTCAAGATGAGGAACTACAAAGTATCTATGCATTTTAAATACTAGTATTTAATAACTAAGATTATATCTAAGGATTAGAGGAGACAAGTAACTACTCTGAATACACTAAAATTCTCATAAATGGAGGTCTGGAGTTCTATAGAGATCATAAGGAGCAATATATTCAGTTATAAAGTGATTGAACATAAAATAAAACCAAATAGATCTATACTCGAAGAGAATGATTAAACTGGGAAGAAAGATACTCTATTCCACAGATATTTGAAGTGGATCAGATGTGTTTGGATGAGTATCTGACAAATATATATTATAGAACATACTAATCAAATACAACCTACCTTCAGGAAAGCCAAAAGACTAGTGAGGCAAGTATTAATTGGTATTATTAACTATAAGATTTGATGCAAGGGGTGTCTTTAAGGTGTATCACCTGGAATAGATAGTAGGCTCTTGAAAAGCTATCCAATCTTATCCACTAGATTTCCCAAAGGAAGCTTGTTATATAATATAAGGTTCACTGTTTAGGAGTGTATTAGCAAAGAAATGAATTCACAAGTGAATATTCTTTGTTCATTCACTTTGATATTCTTTTTAATCATACTCTTTTGTGTTTGAGAGTGCCCTTATATGAGTCCTAATATATTCTATCTTTTATTGTATTATTGTTTCTATCTTCTTCCCAAGTTTCTAATATTAACAATGTTCTCTCTGAATTCTTTAACACATGGCTGGAAACTATTAGGGTGACTAATTGAAGTCTGTGGGGATGTATGAAGTTTTCAATATTCAGGGAAATCTAAGTATAGTATAAAGTCTAATATATCAAGTATAACCTATCTTCAGGAAAACTTTTACAATTGCTGATATTTTATGTTTTATAAATGTTCACCTCATATCAAACATGTCTTGGACATGTATAGGGACTGTTTCATCTTATGACTCATAATTAACTGCACTTTGTGTTTTCTTCATGTTATATTAGTCTGTTAGTGTTAGTTTTAGTCAATTTTCAGAATAATAGTTTACAGTATTACTACCAGCTTATATATACTAAGTACTCTACCTGAAATAGTTATTTAAGAAATGGAAACTGTAAGCAAGTTACTCTAAATTTGGATGGTCCTTGGATGCAGAGGTAAAGATCTATAGAGTTGTTGGAAAGTCTAGTAAGAATACCTAAGAAGTGATTGATATGTAATAGAGAGAGTTGATTTGCACTGGAAGAGGTTTGGGAGTGTGGATATATTAGTAGATATTATTTGTGGGCTGGAACATATGTAGCTAGATCAAGATGTAACATTAGGAACATTTATTTTTTATCAACACTACTACTGAAGCTGTTAACTAACTCAATAGAACAGTATATTATCAAGAGAGCTGTATAGTAGAAGATCATTTAGATAAGTTTCAAATATTAATTTTGGAGACCAGCTTTACAGACTCTTATAATATAGTAGTCAAGTTCTACCACAGGCTTTAGATAGTAATTCAAAACCAAATCATGATTCTCTCTATAAGACAATCTGAAGATACTGATCTTCCAGTATAGTTCTATCTGCTAGAGCTTTAATAATATATGTATCAAGAAAAGTAGTATTTTACATCAATAAATAACTTTTTGAACCTCCAGTGATGTTCTTTGGTATAACAAATAGTTCTACTATATTTCAGACCATGATGAAACTAGGCAAAACCAAAAAAAAACTTTCTAATCTACCCAACAAACTATCTCCATCTCTGTTATGAATTTACAAACTCTGTAAGATTCCTCAGTTATTACTTTTGGTCATATTACTCTAATACCAGCTACTACTAGTACTTTCTCCAGAGATCTCTATAGATGTTGATACTATATACAAGTCCTATTCTGTGCCTAATTGGAAATGTTACAAATGTGGAGGCTCCAATTATGTTTTTTACAAGTAATCTATTAGGCTGAATATCCAGTAGCTAATAGCAAAGCAGTGCAAGAAGCTCATTGAAGATTAAGAATTTGCATATATTAAAGGATATCAAAGAAAGACAACAACTAGATCCTGCAGAGCAAGATGATTCAAGTAAGATGCCAGAGTTGTGAATAATAAACTTGGTTTTATTTCTCTTTTATCTTTCTTTTCAATTTTTTTTGGTTTTTTATTCTATTTTCTTTATTAGGACTTGATTATGAGGTTGTAGTATAATGCCACATGTAACCGTCACATGATCACATGATATAGAGAAAATTCTAAAATAAGTAACATTATATAGTATGAACATTATATGCTAATCTTAAAGATAACAAAGTAGCCAAGTTTAGACTATTGACTTAGTATATATAAGGTAGACAAACTTGTATTATTAGGAACTCTATTGAGTTCTCTTGTATTGTCTCTAATATAACATTCTATTTTTGTCCTCACTCTTGAACTAAAGTTGTAATATAAGGAATCAATTAATAAGAATTTTGTATAGAGCAACTAGCAATATGTATGCTCTAGCCACTAAATAACAGGTTTACTATACTACTTGTAGAATACAAAGAGAATAGTGACCTCTCAAATATACTTATTTTCTTAGTCCACATTACTATGACTCTACTTTCTTGCTGACTAAAAAAAAAGAAACTTCCTATACATCTTATTATTAGTACTCTTGATATCTTTAAAACTTCCATTGTCATTCCAGAAAATGCTTTTCCACAAGAAAACATACTCTTTTTAAGTTTTTGAGTATTTAAAACTTATTTAAGGACTTTAGCAAGAAGACTTGATATTCCTAAGTGATACCTTAGGCCCTCTCAAGTAGGTTTCCACTTGAGAAATGGTGTGGTAGCTGTTAATTAAACTAGATCTCAAAAAGACAAGTTCTTTAAAAATATAAGATGCTACCACATTCATAAAGAACTAAATACAAAGTATGGACACTCGAGAGCATAATCAGCATAGCCACAAACATTCAGATGTTAGAATAAGGCAAAAACACAATGGATTGAAGGCTGGAGGAGTCAAGACTTGGCCTGCAAGTAAGAGTAACTAGTGAAAATGACTAAAGAGAAATAAAATTAGTACTTACAAGCAGAAAAAGACCATCAGATCAGTTTTAGGTTGTAAATAGAGGGAGGACCATATGCTCTTGAGAACTTAGAAGTCTCCCTTATAGTTTCAGTCTCCATTCTCTATGTCTATTCTTTGTATTTTTAGACTGAGAAAAAAAGAGAACCACTATCTGAATTCTCCCACTTGTAAGTGGTTTAATCACTATTTTATTGAGTGAGCATTGTTAGTGCCCATTATTGCTTTTAAACAGGTTTTGGAGAGTTATAACAGCTTGGGAAAGGCTGGCAAGATAAATATTAGTTAGTATCATTAGTTATAAGATTCAACTTGAGGAGTGTCTTTGAGTTACATTACCTAGGATAAATATTGTTGTTAAAGGCTCTTGAGGAACTTTGCGATTTATTCACTATATTTTCCAAAGAAGCTTGTTACACAGTGTAAGGTTCACTGTTCATGAGTATGTTAGCTAGAGAAAGTGTTTATAAGCAGATATTATTCATATATTCCTTTTAATATACTATTGTTTCTATCTCTTCTCTTGATTCCTAATACTGATATTATCCCTCTTGAATTCTTTAACATATAGTGAAGGGCTAGTGTTACATAGTTCTTGTTGCACCCTAACATAACCTCTTTTTTACCTGATCCCTATTATTACAGAAATAGCTTAAAGTTATACTAGGTTTGGAAACACTGTACAAAGTGTACAATAATGCAAGCTTTCTAAAACAACCTTGGCTTCAGTTTATGTACTGTATTGTCTATCTACTACATAGTTGCAACTTTAAAAGATGGAATTAAGTCTGAAGGGAATGAGTACTAATAGTAATGTGTTGCTAAAGAACACTAGAAATAGAGTTCAACTGAAATTATCAGACAAGTAAAATACAGTATAACTACTAGTCTTATATACAAGCATAAGATAAAGGAGAAACTTGAAGATTTTAGAGTACAGCCCTGAGTAGAGATTTTAGTGGTGAAATACTAAAAGAAATTAAGAAGTATACAAATGTTAGATAGTATGTAATACTAGAGAAGAAATTTTAAGGAGGAATACTTCCATAGTATACTCTGAACTCTAATATTTTGATTTCTTATTTCTGATTTTATATTTTTATTTTCTTGGATGATGGAGAATCACATGATATGTTATCATACATATAATTATGATTACAGGACTTAGAAGAAGATAAAAGAATCTGAAATAATAATGTTAATAGGTACGATTATAACATATTATAGTGACTGGGGTAGAAATATAGAGTTGGTGCTTCAAGCTCCAGAAAAATCTAAGTATTATTAGAAAAATACACTAAATACACTACATACATTTGTTACATCCTGTTCTGACCACATTTGTTCTAATCTATAGACAACATTCTTTCTCTTATCCACACTTCCTAACTTCTTCTAGTATAGATCATATCTCTCTATTCTCCCTTAGATATCCTTGTTGGACCCTTGCCAACTCCATAGATCTTTATTTATAACATCCAAGAATTACTAGTAAACTAGGGTAACTCACTAAACAGTCTCCATTCCAAATAACTACTCTAGGTAGTATACCTAGTATATAATTTAATAGTTTACACTGTATTAGCTTATCCTAAAAATTAACTAAAACTAACATTCTCTTCTGATATTGGCAATAATATACCATGCCATCCTTTAGTAGTTATAACCCACTAAGTTCTTCAAGTCCACTTTTAAAATATGTGATTAGTATAGCTAGTAGAGATATAGTGTTAAAAATGCAAAGATTGGACTCTATTTTATTTTTCTTTTCTTTTCTGTTCTTTTCAGTCTATTCTATTTTTAAAACTAGGGTTAGGGATCAGTAGAATGTCACAGGTCATGGTCACACTATCACATAATCATATGCCATGATGAAAAATAGTAGAAGATTCTAGAAGAAATAACATTATATTATGTATTATACACATAGTGGCCTTAAAATAGACACATGGTCATTTAGAGTAGACTAAAGTAGTAGTGCACAGACCAGTAGTCTGAGGTATATAAGGTAGACAATCCTGTACAGAGTTCTCTATTGAGTTCTCTTGTGTTAACCCAATATAAGATTCATTTGCTTGACCAACTCTAAGATCTTGAGTTTGTAATATGTAATATATAAGCTGAAGCCAAAGATTATTCTAATCCATCTTCTGTATTCTTGAACAATACAATAAATAACTTATTTAGACCTCTAAGATACCTTACTGGATCTCAGATAATAAGGTGTAAACTATATCCAACAACTTTAAGAAAAACCTGAGAAAATAGAATAAGAACTTCTAAAAACAGAAACTATCCCAAATACTTTAGAATATATTCTAATCTAGTTGAAAAGTACTGATCAAGAAAAAAAAATGATAATGTCCAGATAGTCAAACACTCTGATAAAAACATCTAAAATATTGTTTAGAAATATTAGGTATTTATCTGATGGTAAGTGAGAGCATGAGAAGATAGTTACTAAGATACTAGCAGTAGTCAAATTATTATAAACTTTTAAGACTAAGAGTTAAGTCAAAAGAGCAACCTTAGATTGGATAATCACAAGAGAACTTGATAGAAAACTCTGTACAGGATTGTCTACCTTATATACCTAGACTGACGGTCCATGTTACACTACAATTAACCTATCCTAAATGCCTATGTATGTCTTAAGATCAATATGTAGTAAACATGCTATAGTAACAACATTCTTTTCTAGATCTTTCTATGATGTTTCATGTGACCATGACCTTGTAACTGATGTGTAACACCATGTTATGTTAAACCCTGACCCTAGGTCTCAAAATAGAAAATAAATTGAAAAAAAATAGAAATAAGAAAGAAATTAAAAACAATTAAAGTCCACTGTCTTTTACTCTGACATAAAGTTGGAGTTAGTAACAGATATTAGAGTTGTCAGTTCTCTTATATCTACAAATTAAATAAGAAAATCAGGATGCTTTACTATAAAAGGCTAAGTTAGAAAGGAGTATCTCTATTAATGGAAGACAAAGTACTTGTGAGATTTTGGATCAAGTACAACACTACTGTAGGAAATATGTTGTGGAAATAAGGCCATTAGACTTTTATCAGAGTTTGTATGAGATATTACTACTATATAGAATAGACTTTTAAATGAGTGACCTTAGCATATGACAAGGAGTTAAAGTGCTGAGAGGCAAAGAATAGCAGATAGAAGAAGGGTGTTATGGGACACTTGGGACATGAACAATTTTTATTTTCTTTTTCTTTTATTTTCTGACTTTATAGGAATTTTGTTTTTCTTTTTCTTTTCTTTTCTTTTGAACGACAAAGAGGCATGTGACATCGCAGTCACATGATGTGACATCATAAGGCCTGGAAGGTGGTAGAAGGATCTGGAAGATGATGTCAGGGCACATGTATACAACATGGTGGCCTTGAGTAGGAAATGAGGC
>Ga0157368_1001005_pt1 | contig 12436 bp, 6 predicted proteins | sample AttbisABBM3_FD_113146 | JGI IMG/M metagenome (GOLD analysis project Ga0157368, IMG submission 113146) | Fungus gardens microbial communities from leaf cutter ant in Botucatu, State of São Paulo, Brazil - Atta bisphaerica ABBM3 | ecosystem: Host-associated > Fungi > Mycelium > Unclassified ...
ATGAGCTGTAGAGGCTACGCACTATCCAACCCTCACCTCTCAGATAGGATTATCATGTCTCCAGCTCAGGATTCCAGGAGAGTGAGTGGTGAATAAGTGACGGAGGGACCAGTAGCTAGGAAAACTCCGATGATGCCTGAATAAATATAAGTACTAATGTTTGCACGAGGCAGCTCCAGAAGTCGGGTTAGGAAGTTCCGGAGCTATAAAGGCATTTATACACGAGAGACTCTCATGCCATCTGGTCAATCACAATTTGTGTGTTTTTGCTGCGATTCCACGATCCAATTGAATCCTTGACCAACACCGATAGTAAAGCCGTTCTTTGCTAAATCTCTCAATAATTGATGTCTGTATCGCATTATACTTATTCAAGGCGCTCGCTACTGGCGCTCGCTACTTCAGGCTGTGTCTGTGATCGTGGGCTGATCATTGATAACCCTATACAGGCCACGATTATTGTTGAGGAAGTGCTGTGAGCAACGGGCAGCGCTGAATCGAAGGCTGGGAGAAAGATCTGGCCACGAAGACATGGATGCACTATAAAAACTCTGTACATGTTCATGGGAAGTGCATTACGGAATGTTCTTCCGACAACCTCGGGTAGTTGGCATGAGACTAAAACCAAAAGGAAGGTACATTTTCACGGCATTATTGCAAGTTTCAGTTACTTCCTTCAACCCAGCCTCAAGATCTTTTGATCAGAGTCCATCAATCAGCGGCTGTAAAGGTATTATGTAATTAAATCACTTCTAGCCTGCGTCTAGCTACTGATTATATCGTCCAATCCTTCTGAATGTCCGGCTTGTTCGCAATTGTAAGACCTTCAACGACATGTATCATTTTTATTGACAAGCACTTCAAAGGTGAAGCCCACCTGTGTGGGTCTTTTGGGATCTTCTACCCTCACGCCTTCGACGATTCCAATATGCTCGAAGTACATTGATGACCTTGTATCAATTCTTCGGTCGCGTTCTTCTGAACTCAGTCAACTTTCTCCTTCACTCGTGTCTTACATCTTTTTCCCTATATCGTCCATTCTTCAACGCAATGCTCCTTTGACTATACCTGACCAGATCTTTGAGAAGGTCTTCACCGTACTGGGCTATCTCTCGGAAAGTTGGTGGTGGCACTGCGAGGCTGCGATATGGGAACAGATTTTCATGCTTTGTAGTTCTGTCTTGGGAGGAATGGCAAGCAAAGGGAAAGGGAGGGAGAGAGATGATGAAGTCAAGGAAGCTGCTGCTCAGTGCCTTTATGTGCTCCTCAAAGAGCGTGACGAATCCCAGCAAGCCAAAGATCGTCTTGTACACTTTCAAAACTACGCCCGTTCGCCACATTTCATACCCGTTCTTGGTCAGACCCTTAGTGCCACTATTTCCATATCTGAGTCTCGTTCTCTTTCTCTACAAAAAACGTCCCTTCAAATTCTTCGAGTTCTACTGGAGCTATATGTTCCTGATGAGATGTTCCCCATGGTCCTTCCAGGAGTTATCAGCTCTGCATCCAAAGTTGCTCTCGGCTCAAAGCTGGAGAAGCAGTGGGCTCATGGCGAGATTGTGGCGGCGGCACTTCATGTGATGCAGACCGCCATCATCAAATCGGTTGGGGATGATATCTGCATCAAAGAGGGTGTATTGAAGCATGCAGACGATTTGGAAGGTCTCGCAGAGCTTCTTGCCCCCTCTGCTGCAGAATTTGCTAAAGCAAAGGAGTCGAGTACGCAGTTTAAAGTTGCGCGGACCCCGTCCTGGTTGAAAGGCACAGCGTCTCAGCTTCATATTGCTATCAACGCCTTGGATTCTTTGACAAGGCACCCTAGTCCTGTTGCCCTTCGTGCTCTAGTTGAATTCTCTCGGCATGTTCTTGAAGGAACCCCACAAACATTGACACAAACTCAGCCTCTCCTCCTTGCATTCCTTCTTTCTTTATCAAATTCAAACTTCGATTCAGTATCATGTCAAGCTCGATCGCACCTTCTGCTCTTGCTTTCGGATGAAAATAAATCGCACGTCAAGTTGTCGCAGACCTTGATGCGCCTAACAAGCGAATATCTGTCATCCCTGCCTCGCCTCATATCTATTCAAGAGGAGAGCAAAGTACAGCATCTGAGTGGCCTCATAAGAGCGGTTTGTGATTTAACAATCTTGGATGAAGATTCCACTATTGCCTCTCTCTCTCCCTCTGCTACCGTCAAAGGTATCGGAAAACTTTTAGGACCGAGTAGTGACATCGAGAAGTGGGGCTGGAGTCTGTTGTCTGTCTTCCGATTTTCCGACGTGCCACTCCCAGTTGATCGGAATTCAACGGAACAGCTTATGCTTGAGAACAACCCAGACAGTCCACAAGCTTTTGCTTTCCCTAGTCTCGAGCTTAAAAGCCTAGACGTCGATACTTTGCAAATGCTCGAGCAGATGTTTCGATCACTAGGAGCAGCTGCAGGTGAGACTTGCTTGTATGCTATAGAGTGGTTTTTTGGGATTGGGAAGAGCGATGTTGGGAGGAATGCTGTTGCAGCTATGTGGTGTGCGTGCCGTCTGCTGGAAGGAGTGTCTGGCATCAGGTTAGCCTCAGAAGAAAATATTAGTCGTCTGAGACCCAACCCAACGAAACGATTGGAGAAATTGGCTAGATCAATGGCCCGAACTCTTTCTGAACAGTGGGATCGAGAGATTGACGATTTCAATGTCCTGTCACCCTCGCCGGACACGCTTCAGGATTTGTCTGATGCTTCGCTTGTCGAACGGAAAACAGGTTTATATCAGCTTCATGAAAACCTCAAGATTACTCAGTCATCACCTGCTTCAATCAATGAAAATGTCGATCAGCCAGTCAATCACCGTGTTTTATCCCTCCAAACACTCTCTGTTTGTGTCGGGATACTCCAATCTCGTTCTTCCCCTCTATTCATTCACGTCCTCTACCCAGTCCTGCACTCTCTCGTCTCTCAAGTTTCATTCCTTTCATCAACGGCATATGCAAGCTTACAATTCATGACTGTCATGACCTCCTATGCCTCCCCCGCCAACCTCCTTCTATCCAATTTTGACTACGCCCTTGATGGCATTTCACGTAGGTTGACTCGACGTTGGCTTGATGTGGATGCAACGCAGGTGCTTGCTTTGCTTGTGCACTTGGTTGGAAGTGATATTGTGGAGAAGGCAGGGGATGTTTTAGAGGAGTGTTTTGACCGCCTGGATGAGTTTCATGGATATGATGTCCTGGTAGAGGGTTTGGTCAGCGTCCTCGTTGAGGTGACACGGGTTATTGGGAATGATGCATCACTGGAAGTTAAATTAGAGAAGGAGCCTGAGTACACAATGTATCCCCGATTATTGGATTTATCGAGTTTCCTTGAGTGGTACCGCAAACGAAAGGAAGTGTCGGATGATGTCAAGGGAGCAATAGATTATGGGCCAGCACCTCGACGAGCATGGGGTGAACTCAAATCCGAGATGGACGAACAGAAAACTAGAGAGGAAGAAGAAGAAGCCATGGCGAACGCAGCAAATCCGAATGATGAGCCACCTCCCACATCGACACAGGCATTGACACAACAAATGATCACTCGATCCCTCTACTTCCTAACACACGATTCTCCTGTAATTCGTGCTCGCATACTTACGCTCCTAGCTTCCTCAGTTCCCAATCTGCCTTCTTCAGCCCTCATGCCTGCGATCCACTCAGCCTGGCCGTTCGTTCTCAACAGGCTTGTTGACCAAGAAACTTTCGTTGTTAGTGCTGCTGCTTCATTGATTGAAACACTTTCTACATACAATGGAGAATTTATGTTTAGGAGGATATGGGACGATGTATGGCCCAAATTCAAGATTCTTCTGACAAAATTACAAGCTGCCGACGCAACAAGTGCCTTGGCGAGGAGAGGAGAAGGCGCAGTTGGTACAGAATCATCTTACACTCATTCTCATCGGTTATATCGATCCCTTCTCAACACCATGGCTGCAGTTCTGGGAGATGTTCGTCCACATGAACGTTCATTCTGGGATGTTCTGCTTCTGTTTCGGAGGTTTCTAAATCGAAATGCAAATCATGAGTTGCAACAGTGTGCAAGGCGGTTGTATACTGCTGCTATGTCACAAAATGGTGATCTGGTCTGGCTCGTGTTAACTGCTACTTATACACGCGAACATCCCGTTATGAGTTTCTTATACAATGAAAAGTGGGATATCGTAGATAATGCACGTTTAATATTGGGTATCACATCCACAAAATAAATTTCTGTCACTATCATGACCATCGTTTTACGGCTTCAGGTTAGTAATGATGGCAAGGTACAAAATGCTAGATTGTCGTCATGGCCGAGAAGCGGAGTCTCTGACTCGGATCGAATCGACGCAGCTGTACACCTGCCTGCTGGAATAGCAGTGCTGAGGCATCGTCCCTAATATAGCATGAATAGAGGGCTTATATATCAAACTACGCTTGCTCTACGTACATTTTATAGCTGAGGTTGTACACGACGGTTTTAATCCCCGTTTGAATAATTTTGACCGTACACTTCAGACATGGGCAACTGTATGACACAACCAAAGTCGTTCTGGTCAGCGCATAAATCACGGGATTGAGATGAAGTTGAAGACTCACGTATTGCAATAAAGTACGGCATTGATACCAACGCGTTCCCGACCAGCTTCAAGTAACGCATTTTCTTCAGCATGAAGGCAAACGCATTCCTCTAGGACGGAAGGCGAATTTCCATTACAGCGACCACAACCACCTTCATTACAGTTTCTCAAACCTCGTGGAGTACCATTGTATCTGATGAATACATTCGATCAGTATCCAGCGTTGGCTGTTCTCCCCGTGCCTCACCCAGTAGCTAGAATCCGATTTTCCCTTACAAGTATAGCGCCGACACGGCGTTTCATACAGTTAGACCGTCGAGATGCCAATGATGCTAATGTCTAACTCATGTTAGGGACGAGAAAATCTGGTCACAGCAATTTTTCACCATGAAGTATGCATCCCAACTGGGACGAAGGTGCTGTGGGTCCAGGAGATTAAGATTTTCGAGATGTGCGTGAAGTTCCGAGAATTCATTAAAATCATTATTGATATGGACATCCACCAAGTCCTGGACACTTCGCAATGAAGGCAGACCAAGCATGCTGTTTCCAAAGACCAACTCGTCATTCTCTCGCAAAAAACATTCTAACGATGTGTTCTCTAAGCTAGCCGCTTGTCAAGCAACAGCATGTCACCAAGCACTTTGCGCACCTCTTCTGAAGTCGGGAATAGCGAACAAGTAGGGGTGCGTCCACACTGATGAGCATGAAAAATGGGCGTTTGATGAATATCTCCACTAGAGCACGAGTGCAAATATCCGTAGTTACGAAATTATTTTTCCAGTTCAGCGTAACATAATCCAGCATCGCAGTAGCGCTGTCGAATATCAGCGGTTCCAGATAATCTTCAGTCCGTGGTACATGTAAGATGCAGGGACTCAGGGAGTTGGACGGAGGCTTAATGCGTGGTGTCAAAACATGATTTACGTCCTTAGGCGGCGGGCTTAGGGATTTTTTCCCAGCAGAACATGATTCATCATCCTTTGCTTGTCTCGTGAGCTGAAATCCACGCTTGGTAAGGACAAAGGCGTAGCCAGCATACCTCATAATCAACTCTAATAGATACATTTTCCGAGTTCTTGGAGCTGAGGCAGAGGAAAATGAAGCTTTTTTTCGATAGGAGGTAGCGTACGATAGTAGATTTACCAGAACATCGGGGACCGACTATTGCGACCAGCATGAAGATGTATGAATGATAGTGTGAATATGACGCTATCATGTGATACGTATGACAATATGTATTGCGTCCAATATAACCGCAAATCAGTAGGCAAGTGCCAAGACGCGGTAGAAGTCAGCCCCATGCAGTATCAAGGCCCTGATCAAAATGTGGATATGTTATATTATATGTTAATGACAGCGGTGGAAGGAAGAGACTATAGCCACTACCATGCGATTCATCTAGGGGTTGTCAGACACTTGGCTCATCAGGCGTATCATCCATGAAGTCTGAAAGAGTCTGTCTAGGATGGACGAAGTGATACAGGAGGTCAGTCATTTTAATTTGATAGAAAGGGGTTGACGAGTGTTAGCGTCCAATATCTGGATACAAGGTTGAGCTGTGGCCTTCAAACCTACAGTAATACAAAGATCACAGTTGACACAACACACAAGTTTGAAAACACTGTCGAGGGGCTGCGTTACCTAGAGGTACTGTGAGCACCCGTCGATGCATCTTTGGTAATCGCGTCAGCCTTTCTCAGCTTCGAGCGTCGCGATTTTGCAACAGCCCTCCATTTTGCTCTTGATTCCTTCGCTGCTTTCATATCTCGGGGAGCTGTTGTTCGGATCTGTTTGATGTGGCTTTGAACATATAATCGAGCAGGGGTGGATGTCAACCAGGGTGCAGTCACCGGTGCAATTGAATCCGCCACTGTTGCAAATCGCTCCTGGGAGATAACAGAACTGGCCTATAAGAATGATCACTAGAAGATCGACCTCTGAGAATATGGAAATCTACACTGATGGCAAGGGCGGCCAGCCTTCGTACACCGATGACCTGGGCAAGTGTCGTCTCTGCCCCTTTGGGTAAAGTGGCTAATACAATCGGGTGAAAATCATCTTGTCGTAACGCGTTGTACGTTGCGACAAGATGAGGAAGGTGATCAATGAGGATAGGTGGATCTATGTCTGCTCGACAGACGAAAAGGAATCTAATGGGATTGGTCGATTCTCCCGTCGCCCTCGTTTTACTACCGTATTTGAAAACAGATTTAACTCGGGAATTTTCAATTTGAATTTCTAATCGTTTGGTAACTGCATTGATGCCGTATATCAGAGAGTTGAGAATGGGGGGAGGCTCCGAACTCTCCTCCGAACTCTCCGTGTGATGAGAGATTGAAAAGGTCGAGGGGCCCTCAACCAAATCATCTTGACCGATCGCAGCATCTTTGGAAACCACCCGCCTTTTGATGCTGCGATGCGAGGACTCATTAGCGACTCGTTTCCGCCTCTTGGAACTTCTACAGCGGCTTTGATGAAATTTCGCGACACCATCCAAGAGATCTACGAGGTGGGCCAGAATGGTATTTTGCACATTAGCGGGAACAACTGGCCTGAGGTCCAATCATCATTTTTTCCTTTTCGCGGAGTATAGTAAAGTAGCCACCATGAAACTCTGTGAGGGTTATCTAATACACCTTTGAAAACAATTTTTCGCTCCCCGGCATCCTTGGGCTTTGCGCGGTGAGATTTATGACTGTGGACCCTCGCCACCTTCTCTTGAGCCATATTTAATTGGAGTACAAAGGTGCGTGGGAAGTAAGATTTCAAAGTGAGATTTCTTTAATTGATTTCTGCTATGTTGCCTGGCCGGCGTCCCATAGCATTATTCTCCTGTTCTTCCAAATCTCACAGCAACTTCGCAAAGAGGATGATGCTTTAGAAAACGAGAACTTCTCGTTCAGTTTATTTCCCCACGATCCGAGTTCTCTTCTGTACCTCAAATGATGCTTTCGACCTCTTCTCGCATTATTACTCGTTTCTTCCGATCGCCCCTTGCAGCTCATCCTTTGTCACTTAAGACACCAAGAGGAATCCCAAAATTCGGTAACACAAATGGCTGTAGCAAGAATTTTAGTGCATGATGTCGCCTGCTATTCAAGTTCCGAGGAAGGAATGCCCAACTTCGTCCTCTCATTTACTGAAGGTCCATGCGGAAATAAGTTTCCTATATTTTTCGTCACTCCTAGACCTGTCGAAATACACCACCCTCGACTCAAGGCGTTGACCAGCCTGAAGTTTATGTGATGTGACATGCTCTGAAGCATGAAAGCAGCATTTGGTACCCAGGTTCGGAAAAAAAACAGGTCTGCGCAGCAGGCAGTCCAATGGCGAATTTGGCTGGGACAACCCAGAGTTGCCCAGGCCAGCATATCCCACGTGCGTTTATTGAAATAACATTACATTGTCTCAATCGACGAATGCTGTAATGCCGCTGATAGATGACTTCGAGATCTCTAATAGTAGGTGAAGAGAGCCGAACAAGTTGGCACAAGAGAATACGCTGTAATTCTGAAAGATTCAAAGGGCCGCTGTGTTACTGAGCGATTCATATTAACAACAATAGTGACAATCTCACTCCTAAATCCTCAAAGTGTGATCGTTGTGGTATTACGATCCGATTGTGCGCATGTAATGCTATGACGTCAGTCGAGCTGACAATTAGGTCCATCTATCTACCCATCTCAACTCCATCACATCATCAATACCAGCAGACAACTCTTTAAACTCATCGTCACTTGGTTGTAGTTGATAATATTTCATGTCTATTCATAATTCACCCAAGTCCACGAGGATAGGTCAGCCCTCGAGTTCTCAACAAGACTCTCCCCGAAATGCACTCATCGAACCCCATTTGACATTGGGGGACCCCGGATTGACACGACATGGAACTCTCCTAACATCCAATGCAACGCCCGCACGAGCTGCTGCCGAGCTCAAGTCAGTTTTAGGGAACCATAATTCACGATTGAAATCTAAAGCCGCTCTTATTCGACTGGATACCGGATCTGCAACGTTTAATCGACATGTTACTCTTGAGCAAGCGAAAGCTCGCGCTCGAGTTGAAGTTGATATCCTCCCTCAAACAAATGTCTGTGTTCAAGGCGGGCACCTTCGCGGTCGTGTCAAGATCTTGATTCGAAATGCGACGCATAAAGAAGGCTCGGTCTTCATTTCCGGAGGTAAAATACGTGCAATAGGATTTGAGAGTCTCGGGGAAAAGTCATATTCGATTTTCTATCAATGTTCTGCTATGTTGGCTTCCGTCACACCCAGTTTAGAACGGCTATATGCGTCGGAGCCAGACGTAGAAGGGTTCATATTAGCAAATGAAGGAGAGCACGAGTTTCCATTCGTCCTTTATCTCTCACTGTCAGACGACCATGGACGAGCCAAAGGTTTCCTCAGAAATCATTCTGGCATTGCACTAAATTATATTGCTATGGTGTGAGTGCTCTTAACTCGTCTTCTGTCTCCGCATCCCTTTTCACGAAGCTAGTTCACTCAAAATCAAGGACGAGCTTGGCCACCGCTCAATTGCTCATTTTTATCGATCTATCGAGGTTTGGCCACGGCTGGACCCGACTGCAATCCTTTCGACAGCCCTCCGTCCCCTGCAAGCCACAGTATCAACAAACATACCTAAGGATTCTGATGCTGGAAGGATCAAACTAACAGCTTCAATTCATCGACTCCACTGGGTTGCAGGCCAGTCTTGTCAAGTCAGAGTTGTTGTCCACAATGACTCAACCAGGCTACTCAAACGATTGACAATTAGCCTCCATCGTACCGTTACTATATTCCCCAAAGCTTCTAATGACAATTCTGATTTTGACCTTGGCACACGCCAACCCGAAGTAATCACAAAGCAGGTCGCCGAGTCTGTGCTAGAAGCTGGTCAGTCCAGATCCAGAGGTTATGCAAGTGCCAAAGGGTGGTGGTTGGGAGTCTCCCCTCAGGGAAGATCGGAATTCGAGCACTCATTGTTGATTCCGGTAGGTGCTCTATTCCGAAAAAAATTGCTCGAGTGACGGGTCAATAGGTGGATGCTTTGACTGTTACTCGTGGTAAAATATTTGAGGTGGAATACTCTCTTCGAGTTGCCGTAGATTCAGGTGCTCGCCTTTCTTCCGATATACAGATTACGCTGCCCATCAGGATTGTCGGTTTCCATTCGATAGATCCTCCTCCTTCCAAACCAATCGGCGTACAATCTGTGACACCCTTTTCTTCTCGACCTCCGTCTCCAAGTCATAGCTCTAGGACCAATACTCTGAACCAATCCCATCCTCTCAGCTATCCCAGAAATAGTAAGGAAACCCAAAATCAGATTTCTACGGGACAATTCAAGACAAATATGGACGACAGTAATATTCTGCTGTGTAACTCGCACAGACAGGACACTCACGAGCCGTTCTCAGGTTGCAGTGGTGAACTGGGGAACTTTGAACTCGGAAACCTCTCTTTGGCAGATGATACCGATAACGTCGTTCAACACGCTATTACCACGGCCAGAATGAATTCTGTGTATGGCAACTTCTCGGATCTCTACTACCTCGAAGACAAAACGAATCAAATTGAAATAGATGGGGCTTCTCGTGACGACAAGTATCAACACTCCATCGACGATTTGGTCTCTGAGCCTCTTGTACGAGCTCTGGAAACTCCAACTACTAATGTTTATGGCGCTGAGGTAACAGTGCACAGACGTTCGTCTTTTGCTGCCCGTGTTGAAGAGAAGACACGGATAGTTACTACTACATTCTTAGATGAAGATCACGATGCCTGTGTTTATCAGGAGCAACAAGACACTTTGAAATATGACAAAGCAATACATATCACAAAACCGCATCTTACTTTGAAACACTCTCCTACCCTCTGTGGGGATATTAATCAGAGCTCTGGGGATGCGTTACACCATCAGTTTAATGGCTTCGGAGGAGCACCGGTAGACTCCTGGAAAGACGAAAATAGCTTCAATGTTCCAACGCAAAGTGATCGCTCATATTCCCCTGGTGCTACGAAAGCCGGTCTGAAGAGGCATAGACAAGCTTCTACAATCGATCCGTCGATATCGGCAACCTCTTCTCAGACCAGCATCTGCTTGCTACCCGCTCCTCTATTTGACCAAGGACAGCCTTATTTGACGACAACGACATCTGCACCAATTTGCAGCCGTTGTGCAATCCACATGTCAGACAGCCCCTCTTCAAGAGGCACCGCATCAAGTACAGGTCAACAAAGTACCCCTGCCTCTGACTCCGAACCAAATGACGACGTGAACTCGCCTTGTGTTGATTATTCCACCATTGGTATAGCGAAGGCGGCTACGGTGAGCGCTCCAGTATTGATATCGCCGACAAACACCACTTCGACGACCTCTGCAGCTTCTGCCGGAAGCGTCTCCGTCAAAGATAAAGTCAGACAATTGGAAGAGCGAGTCAAGGCATCTACATCTCTTTTAATATGAGAAAATCAAATATGAATATGCTATGGATAGTACTACGCTAGAATCCTGCAGCCCTCTGTTGGCATAAAAATGAAATTTTCAGCAAGCGGCACCACCCTGTATCTTCACACAGCTGAACAAAGAAGGTCAACTTGGCATCCGGACACGTTCGGACCATTGGTCTTTCGGGCTTACACAGGTCTGCTCCTCCCCCCCTTTACAATACTGGTATCTATCTGGACCTATGGTTTCCAAAATCATTAACGTTTGTTGTCTTCCAAAGCTGCGGTTCCTACACTGCAGATACACACATGAATTATGCATTCCCCGAGATTCGAATGAGATGTAAGAACTTGACGGAGCCAGGGGTAATCACCTGTAATCCTGAGATGTACATTGTGCGATGCTATTAGATTCTTTCCAAGGCTTACATGGAGTAGTAGAGCATCGTTCCTCTGACACTTGGAATAAGGTCGACTAATCGGGTATACCAAATTTGCAGTCACTGTGACTACGAGAACAATGACTTGGAGAATGCAGAATATATTTCTGATACAAGGAGCCATGTTCAAGAATAAAGGCTGAAGCAAAATCTCGCCAAGGTGTTAGATTAGAGAATGAGGAGACCAGCTTGGACAAAAAACGAGAGTATTCAACACGCAACAGGTGTGGATGACATGACTTCATGACCTACATGCTATGCAGCCAGCAGGAATGGTGTGCCAAATGCCGAGTATTTGGACCAACACAAACGAAGAGGTTTGCCATGAAGCTGGTGGTAAGACCGTTTGGCCACCATTTGGCCTCGATGAGTTCATGATCTATGACATATCAAATCATAAACAACATGAAATCAAAATCTTATCAAAACATTTCATCAGAACTTTATAACAGGCGGAAGGATAATCTACGAAGCGTTTGATCACTGTGCCAATCAAATATAAGAATAGTCTCCCGGCGATTGCCGGACCTTTGTAGATGCTATTTTTGTACCCTTCGGAGTTGGCCACTTTTTTGATATAAATCCGCCTAGTATACAGCTTACAAATCAAAAGTCAACGGGAGTCGACATGCAAAAGTATGATATGAATTCCCCTTTTACTCTGTTTCTTCTCTATCCTCCATTCAATTAGACTTCACCTATCATCATTGTGCATTCAAGTTGCAGGCACCCACATGCAGTCTTTCTCTATCCTTATTCCAGACTATAACTTTATCAAAATGTTTATCAGAACTTTAAAACTTTATCAAAACGTTTATCAGAACTTTAAAATTTTATCAAAATGTCTATCAGAACCTTATAACTTTGTCAAAACGTCTATCAGAACCTTATAACTTTATCAAAACGTTTATCAGAACTTTATAACTTTATTTGTCAGAACTTTATCAAAACTTTATC
>Ga0157368_1001006_pt1 | contig 12435 bp, 8 predicted proteins | sample AttbisABBM3_FD_113146 | JGI IMG/M metagenome (GOLD analysis project Ga0157368, IMG submission 113146) | Fungus gardens microbial communities from leaf cutter ant in Botucatu, State of São Paulo, Brazil - Atta bisphaerica ABBM3 | ecosystem: Host-associated > Fungi > Mycelium > Unclassified ...
AAGTATATCTAGATATAATTAGAGTCTTATCCAAAGATCAGAAGACAAATATCTTAGAAGTTAGTTTATAATAAATAACAACCTTAGCCTCAACTTGTATATTGTACCACTGACTATTGTTGTTATGATTTAATAATCTTAGAGTTGATCAAAGAAAAAAATCTTATATTAAGGTTAATACAAGAGAACTTAATAGAAAACTTTGTATAGAATTGTCTATCTTATATACAAAACTATGATGGTCTATGCTACTACTTCTCTAGCCTACCCTAAATAATCATATATTTGTCTTAAAGTCAATATGTATTACACATGTTGTATAACATTATTCTTCTAGAATCTTTTATATTCTTCTTTGTGATCTCATGACTTTGTGACTATTACTGTGACCATGTCATCTGATGTGACTGATGTATAATAGTGTAATCATAACATCACTCTAACCCTAACCCTAAGTTTAGAAAAGAAAAATAAATAAAAAAGAAAATAAAAAAGAAATATTAAATAAAAAAAGCTAATGTCTAGGTTTCACATATCTAATAGTTGTGGTTATAATTTCAAATAGAAAGTAACTGAGAAGACTAGGACTATCTCAATAGTCTGAGTTATAAAAGTAAGATAATAGTTTTTAGACAATTCTTAATTAATTTCTAGACTGAATACTACAAAGTATCTACTTGGTCTTAAATACTAAGTATATAGTCAGAACTATAACTAGGAAAATAGTAGTGTAGAGAATAATATTATAGAGATAGTTTTTAGAATATTGTCAAGATCATAAAAAGTGGACTTAGTTCTTTATTATTTTCTTTTCTTATTTTTATTTTTATTTCAATTTATTTTCATATTTTCAATTTTTAGAACTCTGAGGTTAGGGTTAAAAGTGATTGGTCACACTGTCACATCAGTCACATCTGATGGTGTGGTCACAACATTGATCACAAGACTTAAGAAAAGGAAGTAGAAGGTTCTGGAATAAAGTGACATCATACAATATGGACATCACATGTTGGCCTCATGTTTGACACATGGTCATTTAGGGTAGGGTGCACAGTACCTAGCACAGACCATCTGTAGGAGTATATAAGGTAGACTATTGTGTAAAGAGCTCTCTATTGAGTTCTCTTGTATTTACTCTAATATAAGAGTTTGTTCTTTTATTCCATTCTAAGGATTTAAGATTATAACAAATATAGAACAACTAGGAGTCTAGATGATAAGTTATTAGGAAATGAAATACAAGAGGCTGATTCATATATAAACAAGCACAGATACAAAAGTATATCTAAATACAGTTAAAGTCTTATTTAGAGATTAGGAAGTGGATACCTCAGAAATCTCAAAGATTGGTCTATAATATATAAAGACTCTACTGTCAAGAAAGAGAAGACCTAAAGAGTTCATTAACTAGCAGCCTTCTGTAGTAAATTTATGTTTTGTAGTAATGAAGTTATTAAAAAGTGCTATATAGATATTTCAATAAATAGTGTCAAGATCAATGATAGTTGTTGTACAGAATAAAGGAGAGACAAAAATTATTACTTTGATAGAGGCTATAAGTTGTTTATAGGTGAAAATTGGCTTAAAGTTGTAGAAGTTGATTGTAGTATAGCTAATATTCTTGTTAGATACTTGAGAGACAAATTCTGCAGAGTTAGTCAAAGTTTAATAAGTATAAAAATTTATCAAAGTCTATAGTGTTGTGAGCTTTTCAAAATAACCTTGACTTTAGCTTATGTGTTATACTATCTATGTGTTGCTTGGTTACAACTTCAGAGGTTAAAATGAAGTTCAATAGAAAGAGTACTGATGGAAAGAAGTATGTTGACTTAATACTAAAGATTAATGTCAATAGTATTAGAGACTATGATTGATTATCAAATATCAAGTAGATAAATGGAAAATAGAATAGAACTTGCTTTAAGCAGATATCTGTGATCAGTTGCAACAGAAAAGGAGTTAGATCAAGTATAGAAACTTATCTGGGAAATAGATGTGGAAATTCCTGAGGTTGGGTAAGTATTCAGATTGTAGTATTATACTAGGAAATGCTTTTTGCAAAAGAACATACTCTTATAAGGTTTTTAAGCATTTAAGACCTCTTTAAAGATATTAGCAAGAAGACTTTATACTTCTAGATAATATCTCAGACTCTTTCAAGTTAGTATCCACTTGAGAGACAGTGTAATAGCCATTAAACAAACTAGACTTTAGACTTGGAGTCTATTAGAACAGACTTAGTAGAATATTATGAAATGCCTAGCTATTTGTTGCTCCAGTTTGTATATGTACAGAGGTTATTTGGTAATAACAGAAATATACTATAATATTATTCTCTAGAGAACTATAAAGAAAGCAATGTTACCTACTTGCAAAAGGAATAGGAATACTAAAACTATACTTGAAAGCAATATCATCTACTTATAAAAGACTAGTTATAAAAAATAGACACTCAAAAACACAATTAGTATACAATTGTTTGAACAGTAGAATAAGGTATGAATATAACTGATTGGAAACTAGAGGAGTTAGAAATACACTTAAAAGTAGAAAAAACTGGTAGAAATGCTGGAAAAGAAAAGAATTGGCACTTATGAGCAGGAAAAGAATATTAGACTAATTTTAAGTTGTAAATAGAGAGAGAACTATGTGCTCTTGAGATTTTAGAAGTTTTTCTTATAGTTTTGATCTCTATTCTCTATTTCCATTCTCCATATTTTTAGACTAATACATAAGCCATGAGTAGAGAGAAGTGAGAAAGAGAACTCTATTTGAATTTCCTCACTTATAAGTGGTTTAATCACTATTTCTTGAGTAAGTATTTTTAGTACCTACTATCACTTTTGGACAAGTTTTGAAGAGTTCAAGCAGCCTGGAAAAGACAGGTGAGATGGATATTAGTTGGTATTATCTAATCTATTTACTAGATTTTTCAAGAGAGCTTGTTACACAGTGTAAGGTTTATTGTTTAGGAGTGTGCTAGCAAGGAAACACATTTATAAATGAATGTTCTTCATCTATTCCTTCTCACAATCATTCTAACAATACCTTTCTATATTTATAAGTATTTTTATAGAGTTTTTATACATTATTTTCTGTTATTATATTCTTGTTTTTATCTCTTCTATATATTTCTAATACTGATATTGTTCCCTCTGAATTCTTTAGCATACAGTTAAGGACTAGTGTTGTATAGTTCTTAATATAATCTTAGATAACAACCTTGGCCACTTATATGTTGTGTCTACCATTTATTATGTAGTTGTAATTTTGAAGAATTGTGAGGTAGTAAGAAAAAGATTCTTGGATGAAGAAGCAGTAGGAAATTTTTGGTCAGATTCTTAGTTGATCTTAGTTGAAGAAATAAGAGATAGTTAGTTCTTAGTTGATTTTCAGACTAAAGACTACAAAGTATTTACTCTTTATATACTAGGTTTGTAGTTGGAACTGTGAATAAGACAGTAGTAGGATAACTAAGAAGATATTATAGAGATCATTTTTAAGATGTAAGACAACTGTAAGTCTTACTAGAAGGTGAAACACAATAAGCTGATCCATATACAAACAAGTATATATATGAAAGTATATCTAAGTATGGTTAGAGTCCTAACTGGGAGCTAGATTCAAATATCTTAGATATTGGTCTATAATATTAGACTGGAGATTTATAGGGTATCTACTAGTTTTTAAATATATAAGAAAGTGTTTAAAATACTTGGAAACTCAAGTATTATAAACTTAATATCTTAGAGTTAGTTAGGTAAATGAACCTTGTATTGGGTTAATACAAGAGAATTCAATAGAGAACTCTGTATAGAATGGTCTATCTTATATACCTCCAACTACTGGTCTGTACACTACTACTTTAGCCTCTCTAAATGACCATGTGGATAATACATGGTATAATATCATTTCTTTCAGAACCTTCTACTGCTTTTTATTATGGCACATAATCATGTGACAATGTGACAATGATTTGTGACATCCTGCTGGTCCCTAACTCTAGTTCTAAAAATAGAATAGACTGAAAGAAAAAGAAAAGAAAAGAAAAGAAATAAGAAAAAAATAAATAAAGTCTAATCTTTGTATTTCTAATAAAGTGGTATAATTGCTACATAAATCCAGATTAAGTGAGATTAGTGTCTGTCTGTACCTAGCTTCAAGCTAGACGAAAGTTTAATCAAATTGATCTGTAGAGAGATATTGTTAAATACAAGATTGAAATAAAAGTAAACTCTACTATAAAAACTAAATACTTATGAAGTTTGACAGAATATAAAACCACTGTAGAAAATAGGTTATTTACAAAGTTATACTTTGCATATAACAGTATTTCTCCCTTAGAACTGAACCTTTAAAGTTCTATTAAGTTTAGCTAGGAAACACATGCCTGTTCTATAAGTTAATATAAAAGAAAAAATATTTTCACTTTCTTCTTTTCTACTATTATATCTACTAAAAACTCTTTTACTATATTTCCAATATTCATAGATCTAGAGGCCAAAATTTTAGTATGGTAAAAAGAGAAAAAAAATATGTTAAAAAACAAGCTTTTATAGTTTGCCTAGAAGAAGTGAAAAGAGTATGATATAAGGAGAGGGCTGCTAAGAAAACTTGCTTGATAATAGAAACCAAAGTAAAGAAAGAGGCTGAATGAAGATAGTATAAGAAAAAGAAGAGAAAAAGAGCTAAGAAGAAGACATACTAGTGGTTGGAGGAGGAGCTTGAAAGACTCTAACTAGTAGTACTAGAAAAGAGTAGACAAAGAAGATCTATGGAAAGAAAGCAGTCAAGATAGGAAGAAATCTCTTATAAATATTATATACAAGCTAGATAAAAGTATCTAGTATACTATAACAAATAAGTAATAAGATTATTTTTTTTTTACTAAACTTTCTTCTCTGTAATAGATTCCTAGTCTACATAAGATATATTATTATCAAACAGTAATATATTTCTATCTAATAAAATATTACTAGACTCTGAAAGATAAACTTTATCTATAGCAGGATTTTGAGTATCTTTTTAATAATACTGAGAAAGTTGTTTATAAAACACTATGATATTAGTAAGTTCCTTTAATATTTGGTAGAAGAGTAGTATAAGACCAGAAAATCTAAGAACAAGATTGCCTTATAAATGAGTTGATGTGATCCCAGAGTGATTTTGAAACAAGGTAGAGAGTCAGACTAGAAGAAAGTGAGAAAGAGAATAAAAAAAAAGTAAAAAAAAGTAGTAGATAGAAGCTACTGAGAAAAATTTATGAAGATTAGACCTGAGAAAAAGGTAATGATAGTAGTGTGAATGTTGTCTCCTACTTCTTACTAGATTAATTAGTTTTTTGTCTCTATATTATTATTATAAATAAATAAATTTTATTTTATTTTTTATTCAACAATTTATTATATAGAATGTAAGAACAGGCCATAGTAGCTACTTTGTAACTATATTAAATAAAACTAAAGTGATAAAGAGAAAAGAAAAAGAAAAAAAAAGAATTATAATATATAACAAATACAGTAGTAGTAAGTTTGCATACTTATATAATACTTTCTCTAAAAGAGAAGGTATTTAAATTATACTCTAAAAAGACAATGAACTAACTAATTGTATCTCTCATTGGATTCCAATACTTGTTAAATCTTCTACAATCATAGAAAATATGATGTTTTGTTTTAATTGGATATAATCTGTATAGGTAGCTGAATTCTTCTCTTAGAAAAAATCTAAGTCAATATTCTTTTATTGGAGTGTGATTAGTGATAGCCTGAGTAACATGAGCATAGAGCAAGTTAGAAAAGCCAAATTGCTTAATCCAAGGCTTTTCTTTCTTATAAAAGAGTTTGATAACTGAATAATTATTATTTAAGAGAATGAGAAAGTTTCTTTCCTTGAAATCCAATTTTTTAAAGATTGTTTACCACTTGTTGATGATATTGTCATATTCCTCTTTCTTGTTGAAGTTTCATAACAATTTGCTAAGATAAAGCAGAATAAGGTTAAATTTCTTTATTTTCTTATCCATCAATATATGGAGATACTATTTTATATTGCTAGAACAATCCAAAATTCTATGGAATTATCCTGATGATTGTTGAAGAAATTTCCAAGATATTTTGATATCACTATCAACTGGAGTTGGTATAGATGTGTAGAAGAATCAATTTTTTTTGCACTATATGAAGTATATCTGTGATAATGATAATATGAGAAGAACTAGGAATTTGAGTAGCCTGATTTATCCTATATTTGAGAGCAAATAATTCTGCCTTCAAAGATATAATGTCAATTATGATTGTGTATAGTTCTGATAATGTATTAAAGATAAGTTTATCAAGTTTTCTATAATGAGAATTCTTATTCTTGTTAGGACTGTGGTTAGCTTTTACAAATATTATGTGATTAGAGAAAATGTCAATCAGTCAAAAACCTGAATAAAATTCACTATTTAGAGAATTAAAAGAAGAAAAGATTCTATTAAAATAATTGTTGGCACTAACAATGAAACTCTTAATTTTTTGCTATTGTTTGGAAGTCATATTTTCTAAAGAGAATTGATAAGACTGAGAGTTTAGAGCATGCCTTCTTTCAAGAAGTAATTTAATGATATGATTTTAAAAGTATATCATATACCAAGTTCATCCATCTGGAAAATACATCCCCATAGTAGTACTACCTTATCAACATCTCATCTACAAGCACACTTTCCACAGCAGCCACCTTTCTCATGACATACTTTGTAGTAGTAATATATTTATCTGAGTATTCTGTTTTTTATAATAGAAATACACCTATTTGACTTGGTCTTCTATGGCAGAGTCATACTTCTGTCAGTGTCTTAATACTGAAACCTCTACTTGAGGTGATAGAGGCTATACCACTGAAACCCTAAGTATCTTCTATAATATGTACTTATATATAAGACTAGTAGTTATACTGTAATTTGCTAGTCTGATAATCAACAAAGATAAACTCTTATTAAACTTGATTCCTAGTGTTTAACAGTGACACATCCATCAGTGCTCACTCTTACCTTAGATTTCTTTCTCTTATCTGAAGTTGCAACTACATGATAGACAAATGATGCAGCACATAAGCTAAAGCCAAGGTTGTTTTATAAGTCCACACATCTCTGAGCCTATCTTGTGGACTTTGAATCCTGGTGTGAACCATATCTGACAGAGAGTGATAATATTCATAATTGGAGTCTACCACTCAGCTTGCAAAGATGAAGATGAATGGGAATTAGACTAGTAATAGCCTTTATTTCTATAGAAGGTAAGGTGCAAAAAACACTAAAAATCTAAAGAGCTGCTCTTTATTGCATTTTGTTAAGTACATTAAGCAGGTATGATAAAGGCACTTTATTATAATACCATAAAGGAAAGCTATAGAAAATAATAAAAAGAATGCAAGACTTATAACAAAGGTATTTTTGATATAAGAGAAGTCTATGCATTGAATTACCAAGCATTTTTATACATATGACTATAGATAGTGCTTTATTGGCATAATATTTGATATGTTGATGAAAAGTGAGTTTTTTGTTAAAGATAAATCTTAGATACTTTCATAATTCTTTAGGATGAAGAATGAGGCCTTCTATTTGGCTAAAGTCTAGTGAAGAAGGATCAAAGATGCCATGCAACCTAGAGAAGTAAAAGACTTCCATTTTTTCATGCTCAACAATAAGACCAAATTGTTCTAGTAGAAAAAAGATAATATTATAACTATAATAAAAGTAAGTGTTATTTTTGTTCAGATATTTCTCTTGAAAATGTGAAAAATAAAAGCAATCAAAAGAGTCAATAGAATAGAAGATAGAGTAGAACCTTGTCCTATACCTATATTTGCATTGAAAGAAGGAGAAATAAAATCATTTCATAAATAACAAGTTTTTCTACCTACTAAATAGTTAGAAAAAAAGAGAAATTTTAGAATGGAATCCTGCTTTGTTCAAAATGAGAGAAATCAATTGGTGATTAAGTGACAGGAAAAATCAGGCAATATTAAACACCAATATACTAGTTTGAAGGTCCTTGATCTATCTAGAACAAATAATATAGGTGAGATAGACTCTTGTATTTATAGTTAACCATTATTTAAGCCTACTGAGTTGGTTAGGATGGATAAAGTTGTTCACAATAAAAATATTTTTGTTGTCTAATTTTAAGAGTAAAAATAAGAGAAAAACTAACTAGAATTATTATTAAAGAAAATAAGATAAAAAAATAGTAAGAAAAGAATAAAGAATAATCCCATTAAAAGTATATAAAGACTAGAGTTAAACTTTACAGCAATTAATCAAGACATAGGTGTAAGTACTGTAAAAATTAGTCACCAAGTTTATAGTATGAGTAAGTTTGGAGTTTATAATTTGTAAGATTTTATACTCAGGTTTTCTGATAATAATAACTAGTGTTGGAGCATGTTGAGTTCTTTTAGAAAAAGTATTAAAAGTGGCTGGTTTGAGTATGGAAATATAGAAGACTAGATATATAAAATATATAAACTTTATAAGATGAAGAGTAAATAACAAAGTACTAGATTGGATAATAATTTTATAAGAATTAAGATATTTTTAGAGAGCTTTTTGGAAAATTAGATGTTTTTGAAGAATTAAGCTTTCATAAAGATCTTATTACTTACTTTAAAATCAGATATAGGAGATTACTATATATTAGTAGACTTTTAGTACTTGTTATAGACTGATATATAAGACATTCACATCTGACTCCTAGTTAAAACTCTAATTATACCTAGATATACTTTTATATCTATACTTGTTTACACATGGATCAACTTCTTGTATTTCAACTTCTAGTAACTTGTTATTTAGACTCCTAGTTGTTTGATATTCTAAAAACTGTTAGAACAACTAGATGGAAGAGCAAAGTACTCCAAATCTCTAGGAAATCTTAAGTCTATTGTCTAAGAAATACTGAACTATATACTTATCTCCAAGAAATCCTAAGAAAATAAAATGGGGATTCCTAAAAGTGACAACTACTTTATATAATAACAGATTCATTTTAATATGTCAGAATTTGTTTATATAAGTAAAGAATGATGATACTTAAGTAATTAGAAACAGTTCAGAATGGAAGACTAAATTAAAAGAAAGCTAGAGTATTTAGCAAGTATTTCCAAAGCATAGAAAAGCAAATAAGTAGATGAGCAAACAATACTAGTAGACTTTGGAAGATTGTGAACCATTGCAGAAGAACAAGAGAGCACTAGAAAGGGAAGTTAAATAATATATCTAGATAGTTAGAAGTATTGGTATATAGTTTAAAGGGGTTTAGAGTATAAAAAAGTAGATATAGAAAAAGATTACCAAATACAGATCAGCCAAAAATATGGAAAAGAAAAGTCTCAAAAGAGCCAATCCTCTTACAGAAGCTATTTTCATAACATCTTCTTAGTTATTCTCTATATTACTACTTATCAGGCACGGTTCACACTGAGGTGGAAGTCCGCAGAATGGACTCAGAGATGAGTGGACTTGTGGAACAACCTTGGCTTCAGCTTATGTGCTATGCCATCTGTCTGCCGCGTGGTCGCAACTTCAGATGAAGGGAAGAAAGTCCAAGTGGGAGTGAGTGCTGATTGGTGTGTCGCCATTGAACACTGGAGATTGAGTTCAATAAGAGATTATCTTCATCAATTATCAGACTAGCAAATTACAATGTAACTACTAGTCTTATATACAAACCAATAGTTTAGGAGATGCTCAGGGTTTCAGTAGTAAAACCCCTATTGCTCTGAACAGAGGTTTCAGTGTTGAGACACTGACAGGAGTAACTCCATCATGGAAGACCAAGTTGAATAGGAGTATCTCCACCGTGGAAGACAGAATACCTGGATGGTTGCAGCACCACTATGAGACGTGTTGCGAGAAAGATAGCCACTGTGAAAGGCAGACTTGTATGATTTGGAGATGGTTTCACCGTGGGGATGTTATTTCCAGACAGGTGGACTTGCATATGACACTACTGCCTTATTTACAGTTCTAACTATAGACCTAATATATAAAACTGAGTAGATATTCTATAGTTTTCAGTCTAGAAATCAACTAAGAACCAACTATCTTTTATTCCTTTAACTAAGATCAACTAAGAATTTTCTAATACTCTTCTGACTAAGCTTTATCTAATCTTCTTGCTACTCTCTTATTATCCAAAATTATGGCCATATAATAAGTAGTAGGTACAACACATAAGTTGAGGCCAATATTGTCATTTGAGATCACATTACTTGTTTATGGATAAGCTCCCAAGCTTGGTCCATACTCTGGATACTTATCTAATCTCATGAATTTCACAACTGTTTCCTAGATAAGTTTCCATGCTTGATCTAATCTTCTTTCTGTTGTAACTGATCATAGATATTTGCTTGAAGTAAGTTCTACCCTATCTTTCATCCATTCTATCAACAGTATTGCTGTTAGATTATAAAAATCTTAATCTTAAGGATACTTTACAATTTATCAAGATTGATGGCAAAGTCACAGGCTTGAGAGAAAGTGATATTATTTTCAGAGTATACTAAAATGCTAGAATGATAACTTTTATCAAAAAATAAAGAGACTTTAGTAATAGTACTAGAAGCATTATTGTAAGAAAACTCCATAAGAAGCAGAAGTTATGATCAGTTGTCTTGCTGATAGTTATAATATATGTGGAGATACTATTCTAAAGTTTGGTTTGTATATTCAGTTTGTCTATTATCTTTAGGATAATAACTTAAAGTAAAGTAAAGATATATATCTAGAGCTATATCTAAAGAATGAAAGAAGTTTGAGACAAACTCTAAACTATAGTTAAAGATGACATAAGAAGAAATACTATACTTAGAAAATATGTGAAGAACAAAGAGTTATGTTGACTCTACAGAAGTAATACTAGAATAATAAGTGCTTCTTAATAAAATCAATAAAAATGAAATTCCAGGGATATTTAGAAATAGAAAGTTGCTTGAAAGATTTCTAGGACTTGTAATACTAAGGTTTGGATTATATACAAGTGATACAGGATTTGCAAAATTTTTGTATATTTGTATAGAAGCTTGACTAGGAATATCTGTAGTAAATAAGTTCCAGTATTTTGTTTTAACCAAAGTGGCTAGCTAGAATATGATTATACTAGAGAACATATATATGAAAGTTATCAGAAAATAGTACAAAAATTCTACTATTAAGAAAAAGAAGATTTGAGAAGTCAATATATTAATTGCCTTCTACAGAGTTGTGTTTTGCAGTGATAAGGTTATTTGAAAGCACTATACAGATATCTTAGTAAAAAGTGTCAAGATTAATAACTGTTGTCATATAGAACAAAGAAGAGACAAGAATTGTTACTCAGACAGAGGCCACAAATTGTTTATGGATAAAAATAAGCTTGAAGTTGTGAGGCTTACTCATGATATAGCTAGTATGTATCTCTTTAAAATAGATGTTCTATTATCTAATGAAAGTATTTAATTTAATGCTGAGATAACCTAGATAGAACTAAATGACAAATTTGAACTATAAGAGATACTCAGATTACTATGCTTGTCTACAAGTTAGTATCTTAGTAATAGAAAAGTACTCAAGATTTTTATGATCCATAATAATATTGATAGAAAAGACTGGATCCTCAAGATAATAGCATTAAATTTTAAAGGGTTTAAAAATAGCTAAAATTTTTTTGTCATAAGTATTATAGCTTAACTCTACAGAAGTGAAAGTCTGAAAGTGAAAGACTACCAAATGAACTTCATTGTTTTCATCTATAATGAAAAAAATTATAGTAAGAACATAATCAGAGATATCTGTCTTCACAATAAGTTAAGTATTAGAAATCTAGTGGATAAAAATAGGCATAGAGGTAAATACTTTCTTTAGAAAGTTAAAAGTATTATAGCAGAAATTTCCATAAAGTATCCTTTTATGTAAGGTATGTCAGCAGAATGATAATATCAAAATATTCAAAAATAAATTAATGATAAAAATTAGCAAAACTTAAAAAGAATTGAATATCCTTAACTTTTTTAGTTTAGGCCAATTCTGAATAGTTCTTATTTTGTCATTTGATATAGTAAGTCTGGAAGAAGAAAGAATATATCCTAAATACTCTACTAACTCATAGTCAAACTTATACTTCTTTGCTTTAGTATAGAAACTAGCTTTGTAGAGCTTTTTAACATAGTAGTAGTATGCAAACATGTTGTCAGGTATAGTTCACACTGGAGGTGAAAGTCCACAAGATGGACTTGGAGATGTGTGGACTTGTGGAACAACCTTGGCTTCAGCTTATATGCTATGTCATCTGTCTGCTGTGTGGTCACAACTTCAGATGAAGGGAAGAAGTCCAAGATGGGAGTGAGTGCTGATTGGTGTGTTGCCGTTGAATACTGGAGATTGAGTTCAATAAGAGTTATCTTCATCGATTA
>Ga0157368_1001007_pt1 | contig 12433 bp, 6 predicted proteins | sample AttbisABBM3_FD_113146 | JGI IMG/M metagenome (GOLD analysis project Ga0157368, IMG submission 113146) | Fungus gardens microbial communities from leaf cutter ant in Botucatu, State of São Paulo, Brazil - Atta bisphaerica ABBM3 | ecosystem: Host-associated > Fungi > Mycelium > Unclassified ...
TCCTACCCTAAAGTACCATGTGTAAGACATGAGGTCAACATATGGTGTACATGTTGTATGACATTACTTCTTCTAGAACCTTCTACATCCTTCTATGTATCATGTGACTTGTGACTGACACTGTCACTATATCATGTGACTGAGTGATGTTGTCACTAACTCTAACCCTAAGTTCTAAAAATAGAAAAATGAAAATAAATCAAAATAAAATGAAAATAAGAATAAGAAAATAAGAAAAAGCTAAGTCCACTTTCTGTGATCTTGACAAGTTACTCTACTCTAAAGTTACATATATTATTCATAAGTCTACTATGCTTTGACTATAAGACAGATATGCTATAGCTATATCTCCTGCCATTATTGTACTAAAACTATTATAATTTCCAAGAACTTTAGTGTATCCAAAGTAGTTATCTGTCTCTTCTGATCCTCATATAGTCTTAGTACCAGTATGTAAGATACATAGATACTCTATAGTTTCTTAGCTTGAAAATTAGCTAGTATAGTATACTTTTCTAAGCACTTATGCTTAGAAGTTTGACTTTCTCAATAATTTGCTTTCTGTTATTTTATTTTTATTTTATTTTATTTTTAATCTAATTTCTTTAATTTAATTTAATTTTTCTTTTGTTTTTGTTTTTGTTTTATTTTTTGAACAGTGAAGAGGTATGTGACTGTGTTCACATGATGTATCACATAACATTATGTTATAAAGCCTAAAACAGTGAAGAATAGACTAGAAGAAGTAATATCAAGATGTATATCTATAGCATGTTATTCTCATAGTATACTCATAACTAATATATGAACTTTAGGATAGGGTTATTTATCACTAGCACAAACTATATATCTATTGTATAAACAGTGTAGAAATGTATTGGGGACTTCTTGTCAAGTTCTCTTGTGATCTTTACAAGATACTTCACTTATAAGTTTATATCATAAGTTTAGAAGATAGTAGAAGGTCCTTGTTGTAGTAACTACTAACCAAGATAGTTAATAGTATACTTAAGGACATCACCTTATATAGCATAGTCATATGCATCTATCATGTGATCCTCCATCACTAAATAAATAAAACTAACTAAAATAAAACTAAAACTAAAAGAAAATCATAATAAAAGAAATAAACTCCATAAAATCAAAATAAAACCATATTAAAAGAAATAGAGTCCAGAAGTATATCATAACAATCTGTTTCAGAATCTTCTATATCTTTCTCTGTGTTACATAATCATATAATATATAGCTATGACAGATGTTATAGTTTCATCACACTTTGTGACTTGTGTGACCATCACATGTGACATCACATTGCACTCTTTGTCTAAATCCAAAATAAAGAAAAGTGAAAATAAAAACTAATAAAAAACAGAAAAGAAAAATAAAAGAGAAAGAAAACAAATCAAAGCCATATCCACTATTCACAATTCTGACACAAGTCTGGAATTCCATGGAGATCATAAGGAACCATGTGGTCAGTAATAGAGTGATCAGACATGGAAAGAAACCAGGTAGTGAAAAAAAATAGGTAGTGAAAGAGAACAGGTAGGCAGGAAGGAAGATACACTCTTTTCCAGATGTTGGATAGATCGGATATATTTCAGACAGGTATGTAATAGTAACAATAAATATAACTAGAAGGTCATAACAATTACTCTATTAGAATACTCTCTCTTCATTTGCTATTTCTGAATTTTTGGATTTAATTACACAATGTTGATTTGAAGGTTTTCCTATTATTTTTTCTCTTGCACCCAAGTTTTTTCAGCATTAATATTTATGCTGCCCAACTATTGAACTGATCCAGAAAATATGATGTGAATCACATAGGAAATGGCGAAATGAGGCCTAAAATCTCGGAACCGGCAAGAGTTGGAGTGTAAGGAAATCGACACGACATGATTGGCTCTCGGAGCCACGGGTAAGACCGGATAATCACATGATATCATACCGCCACCTCAAAAATTGACTTCTACGCATCCACCTAACTATCTAGGTCTTTTCGTTTAATTTTCTTGTTTCTTTCTTAGTTGTCACCAATGTCCTATTCTCCTGGTATGTTGTTTTGTCTTCTGTGAAGTCTTGTTCATGGAATGCTGACAATTTTGTTCTATTCTAGGTGACGCCGCAAAAGGTGCTGGTCTCTTCAAGACTCGCTGCGCGCAATGCCACACATTAGAGGCCGGCGGGCCTCATAAAATGGGACCTAATCTTCATGGGTGGGTTGGTCCTTCTTGCTCCGGACGTGTACTAACTTGTCTCAGTCTATTCGGTCGCAAGACTGGTCAGGCTCCGGGTTACTCATACTCAGCTGCTAACGTCAACAAGGGCATCATTTGGGGGAACGAAACTCTCTTTGAATATCTAAAGGAGCCAAAGAGGTACATTCCTGGTACCAAGATGGTCTTTGTTGGCTTGAAGAAGGACAAAGACAGGAATGACCTCATCACTTACCTCGAGGAAGAATGTGTCAGTATTTTCTGTTGTCCTTTCTATCTTCTTCCCCTGAGTTGATTTCTCGCCTAGAATAAATAAATTCTTTGGGCAGTAGGTTCGTACTACAGTATACCTAATATTGCCTTAATCTCGCGTTGCACGTACGATTCGATGTAGTAATCGGTTCCATGGGCAACGGTTTTTCGAATTGCCACCCCTCCACTCCAGAATAGACGATACCTTTGTTCTCGAAAATTTATTGATGAGATGTCGGTCAGGTGGATGACTCATGCAAGAAAAGTGAAAAGTTGGCGTGGCGACTTGAATGTGTATCGAAAACTTCAGAGAATTTGGATACAAAACAAAAAGAACGGGGAATAGCACCGCACAGTAAGTTTACGGGCGTGTCGTCTCGCCCTTTCTCTGGGGTGGTTGTTCATACGCATTAGGCTCTGGCTCATTCTCACGTTCAACATCCAGCTCTCGATCCTTTTGTTTGTGTCTATGATTATGACGATGTCGACACCAACCATGATCGTGATTATGTCCCTGTCTTCCACATGAGGGCGAAGGATCTGACTCGTCCGATGACGATGATTCATCAGACGATGATTCATCGAAACGCCGGGGTTTATGATATATGCAGCAGACTGTTATTTTGTTCTTTGTTCAAAAATCAGGAAGACAGAGGTAAGTCACGCACTCTTGGATTTCTTCTTGTCCATGTGTTCGTTATCGATTACATCGGAGTCCCAAGCTACTCTGGATTCAGTGTTTCTAGCACCTCGTAGCCGTAGCACTCGTGCTGTCCCGTTAGACGAGCCTTGACCTGGAGTATCGTCTGACGACTCTTCTTTTGTAGGGTCGATCGTAACTGTAATTGTACGCGAGCCATCTGCAGGAGAAGAAGTGGAACGAGCAATTGAAGTCGATGTAAAAGAGTAGGACATGACTATGATTCTATGAGCCCAGTCTGAACTGTAGAAAATGTATTCTATGTTGAACACGTGATGTGAGCACCAGCAGAAACACTCACACTGCCTGTCCTGTTGTATAACTCTGATGCAAGTAATTAATTGCCGAGCTGCACATGATGACTTGATATGCTAATAGTTCTTTTGATTCGTACCACTCCCGGTGACATATTTCTGTTGGGCCCTCATTTCTTATACCTATGTCGAGTGCCGAGCTATATTCATGTCAAAATATGTGAATCATCACTCGCAGTCACGTTTCCGCATTTGCACCTGGATCGTTTTCGTGCAGGAGAGATGGATGCCAACTAGTTGCACACTTAATGAGGCTGGATGGCAGGTTGTGCAAAGAACTTTGGTGTAAACATGGTCAGTCGTTATCACAATTACAATTTTCAACAGTAGTGGTGGCTGACCATGTTCTCGGCTTCTCAATAAATTTCTTTCCAGGATACTCGTTCTCTTGACGTCCACAAATGAAGTTTTCGCATCCACGTCGAAGAGCAATTTTACCGCTACTTGCAGTTGTGTCCATATCATTTAGCCAAGATGCCCCACCAACGATTGGGAACTGTAATCCGTCCCATGACCACCTTGATCCATCTTCTCATCGGTTCATTTCGTCCTGCCCTGACGAGATGTACTGTTCGCCTATCCAAAACCAAATGAACACTAGCCTCAACTCGAGCTTCATGAATGAACAACAAGACATTTTCGTTCAAGATGATTCCACACAAGATCAAGATTCGAAACAACGTCCTATACCAATACTTGAACATGAAAATCACAGCTCGGGTGAGATTGGACATAATGTTGGTGGGGTTTGTGTGCCCAGGGCTTGTAGGCGTGACGAATATCCTTTCGGCTTTCTGTCAAATTCGACACTACCGCCACCATGCTTTTTCCCATCTTCTTCGTCTTCGACTTATGCCACTGGATATTTTTGCCCGGATAGCGGCAATGGATGTCGGATTGTATTGTCACCTGGATCGACCTGTGAACTCGCGCGTGATGAACAGTGTGCGGTAGAGCCAATCGGACTATCAGACAAGGGTGTGAATGAAGGTGCTCTGTGCTTAAATCGAGTTTGCACGTACGTGGTTTTCTTATGGACAGTTTTAATGGTTTCGATATTGATGGAGGTATTTATGTGGTTAGATATGTGAACGCGACGTTTGAAAACTCTTGTGTTATGGAGAATACGACCTACACGTTTCCATCTGTGACATCGCATTCTCTGTATAGTCTTTCCGTAATCAGGCACAACTGTGTTACCGGACTTTATTGCGAACCGACGAGTCTTACTTGCGTCAGGGCTAAAGCAATTGAAGAACCATGTAATGCGGACTTTGAATGTGTCACCGTTAGTAGGAATTTCCCTTCTAGACTTTACTATTTCATCTGCTAGTTTAAATTTCGTCTCCAGAAAACTTGCGATCAAGCCACCTGCGTAAATGGGTCCCCTTACGAAGTTGCACCGCGACAATGGGCAATCCTCATCTCAGCTATACTCATTGGTACCGTCCACTTTGCTATTTTGAGCTAGAATGCTGAAAAGTGATTAGCACTCGTTGCAATAATGGCTACTCTCATTCTCATACATCGACGACATAGATATGTACGATTCAGAGAACTTCGAGAATATTATGTGGAGCAGATTAGGTAAGTTGATCTGGCCGTGTTGATGTTTTAGGAGTGTCAGTCATACTTTTGTTTCCAAATTGGATCTAGCCTCCGGAAAGCCATTGTCACGCTTCATACTGCAGTGACCGCCGATGGCCACTCGCGCCTTGCTGTAGAGAGCAATAGCGTAATTAGAAAAGGGAGCGCATCGAAGAGGTAATGCCAAATTCGGAGATCAGATTCAAGTGCGCGGAGAAGCTATGTATCCTTGTGCACCTTACTATTATTTGACCTTTAGGAGCTCAGAAAAACGATGATATCTTAACCAGTGTCTGGGAGTCTTGCTTATTTTGCACGCATGCCCACGTAGATGTAGTTTCAGTTTGAGATTCGGCTAATCACTTTTCAGGAATGACCGCTTTAGCAACACTAGGGGCAAATGTAAGTCCCTGGAACAATGTGATCAAGAATATTTTGAAAACCTTATTTGGATTTCGTGAGACAATTATGTCCGGATTCCGGAAAACTTTCTGGTCCTATCGCTGAGCCTTTGTTCGATATTACTTGCTCTTTTACCCTAAGTATATCAGCAATCACCGGGAACCACTGCGCTGCCATTTCCTGTCCTACCCTCTGTGCATATATGACTCAAGATCAGGACGCAGATACCATATGCCAAAGGATATTCCGAGAGTACTAAATCGTTTCACTCATTCTAAGATGGCTGATGATGCTGCATTGGTTATGTACCAATATATCTGTGTCCGTAAATGAATCATAATGCCGATGTGTATGTCTGGCGAGGCACATTGATCCTCTCGAAATCTTTCGGTTTCTGGCAAATTTACATCTGATGTCGAGATGCTGGAGAAACGATTCAACAAAGCCTTTATCAACATATCTGCTTTCACCCAAAAGAAATAATGGTCCTCACAGGATCCACTCAAAGTATGAGGTCTTGACCATCGTTGGGACATGTTACTTGCATCTCGACCGCTGATAGCTATTATTTCCTCATGTATTAACACGTACGAGACTGTTAGTGATATCTTGACCTTGGGCATATGCAGTAAGCTGTCGGTCTTGCATTATGGCTCTAACTATAACAACTCCTGTGTTGCAACCTAAAAAGTAATAATATATGGTTTTTTGATGATGAATCTAAGAGGCATTTTTTATGCAGAAATTACGAATTGCGCCTATCCATCCAATTCAACTTCAACGAAGAAGTCTTTCCCCAGATTTCATGTATTGCATTGGAATCTGCGTTATGTGTACATGGGTTGGTGCGACGAAACGGACAGAATGAAATAAAGTAGCTCAAAGACCCCAGAGAGCTGAGATCGAAGACGAAATGCAAACAGAAAGGGATACACATAAGGAGACAAATGTCAGTGGTGAAAAAAAGCTTGAAGCTGAAGAAGGATGATCAAGGAGGCGGGAAGTCAACTCGATGTTGGATGGAGGCATCAAGTTGTGATTTATAATGGCATCGCAATGAGATGATATGAATACTCGGGATTCTCATCCATAAATGACCCTAAAAATATAATTACATTTAAACAGGTGCAAGAAGTCAAAAGAAATGCCTACCCATGAGACGTTGTGGATATAGGTTTGAAATCTGTCCGGCCTTCGCTTACGAATTTTCTCAGAGTTGGTTCCCAGTCGTCTCTAGAGTCCCAGGTGAGGTGGCAAGGCACCTCCACAGGGACAACTTGAATAATACCCCCACATTGTACAATGACAACAAGGGCGCCGAGGCCGCCACGGGCTCGAGACCTGGCTTCACGTTGCTGAAGCTCAGATAATAGGGTTGGCTCACTATCTCGGAGGAGAGTGTCTAAAGGTGTGGTTTGTGCCTGCTTGACAGTAAACCTGATTTCAATGTCAGTTATCTACTTGAGGAGCGAGGGAAATAAACGGACTGCAGGAGGGATTTTGGGTGGGGACGATGGTCGAGTACAATGACGAGTGCCTTCTGTGTCATGTTGAAGGGAGCCCGCTTGATTTCGAGAGCCTGGACCGCAGCCCATTGGATGAGTTCCTCATGTCTAGAGACAAACTTCCGAAGATGTTGTGACAACTTCGAGTCCCCATAAAGATCACTGCCCTGTTGTTCCGCCAACGCCATCTGGGCAGCATTGAAACGGCATGTTGGACGATGTGAGTTCCAAACCATTTTCTGGCAGTTTTCTGACTTCGGTCGATTGTCAGGTAGTGTGGAGATTCGTATATAAACAATACTAACACAATAGACGGCGCAAAGCTGCTCAAAGTCACTATACTGAATGTACTTCCAATGGCTGTAAACAACTCACACAACCGCCACAGATCCGAAAACGGTCACAACCATTGCGTTCGACTGCTCCACAAGAATCACAAACGCGGGTGGTACGTTGTACATGGGGATGACGCTGTGGAAGGGAATGATAGTTGGCAGCAGGGGGACGGGCATAAGCAGTAGCCATCGTTGAAAGTGGGGTCGGGTGGATGCAATAATTGCACAGAGGCAATATATAATTGTGTCATTAGAGCAGGATTCAGAACAGAACAAATCGCAAGGAAGCCATCCCTTTTTGTGTCCCTTTTGTTAATGGATTACATCACGGGATTCGTATAACAAAAGGATGTATCTGGGGACCCTATTTGGGCAAGTCCCAACAATAACCCCACCCCGATGCGAGCATGGAAGTACCTCCGCGTGGTTTATCGCCATCGGGCACCTTCGTCCAATAAACTTTGGATTGTTGACGCAATAGCTTCTTTCACCTGTGATTTGAATGCAAATAGAATATTCAAATATCATGGCAGTCAATCTTTTGGGCAGGGGTCCAGTTATTTCACCTTGCCTGATCAGAGTTCAAATTTTGAGCCCTCTTGTCTATTAGAAAAATAAGAGTATCTCTGCTATTTTCTAGGAAGTCAAGAAGAACTCATGGGTTTATTGAGTGAGAGTTTATGAGCTAGTAGACTCAGGACCCTTAAGATGGATTCTTCATCTTCTTGTTGGACAGATAAATTTTTTCTATGAATCTTGGTATTATGGATGTTGGAGAAAAAGTCTAAACAGCAGTACACAAATGCAGCTGGTTACACTCAACAGTGACACTGCCTTGTAGGAATCTTACAAGAACTCATAAAGATTAGAGAACCTAGGGTGTTATGGTGTGCATGGACACTAACATTTTTCTTTTTCTTTTATCTATTTTTCTTGATTTTATATTTCTTTTCTTTTGATTTTCTTTTTCTTTTTATTGATGATGAAGAGGCATGTGACTACAGTCACATGACATATCACATGATGTGAGGTCATAGGCCTAGACTGGGCAGGAGCAGACTAGAAGGGTGATGTTAGGGTATATATATATAGCATAGTATCCTTATGGAAGACATGAGAATGAAGTATGGACAATGCATGGACTTCAGGGCAAGTTTAAATTAGTGTTAGCACAGACTATCTGTAAATTATATAAATAGGGTAGCAATTCAGTGGGAACTCCTTGTTGAGTTCTCTTGTGATTCCCATATTGGTAGCCTACTAAGAGCTTTACTGTCTTGTGTAATTATTGAACTTCGTGTCTAGTGGTTGCTACAACATAGGACAACTGGCAGGGCTTTCACAATCTTTAGGAGAACCTAAGATTCATTGATACAATATACTGTTATTACACTGCTTATCTCCAGGAGAACCTAAGAGAACAAAATAAGATTCTTAGAGGCAACAGACATCCTATATAGCTATGAAGTATATTGAAACATGTACTTAGTCTAACACTAGGTTGTATAGATGGCTTTATTTCATACCTATTGGAACATGTACTAAATACTACCATTAACCTAGGTAAGTCAAATAGACTCATCTCAGTCCAACACTAGATTGTGTAGATAGCTGAGATTTTTGCCCATTAAGTTAGTTCTTTTATAGGTGGAATAAAATGATGGATAAACTATATAGTTGTGGCCCAAGCATTGGCTGACAATTGATTGAGTGAGTCTATGCTCATAATAATAGAAATAGAGGAAATATAAAATAAGAATAAGAAAAAGGAAATAGAATGTGAATTGGCTTATCATCTTGAGATATTGCATCTCATTTGACAAAGTACATTCTAATCTCCCAGATTAGCTTATATGATGAGAAATGATAAAGACAGCATGATCAGATATATTATAACTTAAGTCTTTGAGTAACATAAAAGAACTCAATAGAGTCTCAGTACAAACTAGTCTACCTTGCATACCACAGACTATAGTCTGTGCACACAATATAACTAACCTATCCTAAAGTACATATGCTTGCTATGCTGTATAACATTATCTATTCCAGGATCTTTTACAACCTTCTCTGTATCATATAATTATGTGACTATGACCATGACAGCAACCATGTGACAGATATCATGTCTTTGTCATGCTTTTGTCTAAGTTTAAAATAAAGAAAAAGAAAAGAAACTCAAAAAATAAAATAAAATCAAGTTTATTGTTTACAACTTTGACAAGGGATGTCTCTGATGGAATCATCTGAAATATCAGCCTGGAAAGAAAGAAGTGTCACTCTAAGCAGTGAATAAGAGGTAATGGAGATAGTAGTCAAGTTTAAACTCTATGGGAAATAGCAGGAAGTAACAGAGTTATAAGAATAAACAGTTTATTCCATGGGCTTTTGTAGTAGAATAAGATCAAGAGTCAAGGGTGTGAACATCACAGGATTTAGTGGTGGTGCTGAGTAAGAGATAGGAAACCCTACAGGTATAGGTGGCAGTGTTAGAATTCAAAAAGTAGGTTTTTTATAAAATATATATAGCATCCTTAAGAAAACAATAAGAAAGAAAGAAGGAAAATATAAGGATTTTTGAGGCAACAAGATAGATAAGCAAAGCACTTCAAATCTCTAGAAAATCCTAAGTTTATTGTATAAGAAATACTAAACTATACACTTATCTCCAGAAAATTCTAAGAGAATAGAATAGAGATTTCTGAAGGTGACAACTACTTTATATAATAACATGTCCATTCTAATGTGTTAGAATTCAGATTACATAAGCATGGAATGATGATATTTAAGTAATCAGGAACAGTTAAGAATAGAGAAACTAAATTGGAAAAAAGCTAGAGTACTTAGCAAGTACTTCTAGAATATGAGAAAGCAGATGAGCAGATGATACTAGCAGACTTCAGAAGACTATAGAGCATTACAGAAGAGTGGGGGAATACAGAAAAGAAAAGTTAGATGTCATATCTAAGCAGTCAGAGATATTTGTATATAACTCAAAGAAGTCTAGAGTATGGGAAAGTGGATGAGTGTAGATATGGAAACATATCACAGAACACATATCAGCTAGAAATGTGGAAGAGAAAAGCTTTATAAGAGCCAGTCTCCTTATAAGGATATTTCTACTACTACATAAAGTACTAACTAATAAAATATAAGAAGAATACAAGGCATAGTAAATATGAGTCAGAAATGAAACAGATTCAAGCACATGTCCAAAGCATATCAAATACAAGGTGAATATCTGTAGAACATAAAATGATAATTGTAATATCTATACTGACAACAACCAGATTACTATTGTTATAAGTGATAAATAAGAAATCTTAACAATCTTAACCACTCTGATAACTCAGGAGCTACCTAGTAAACTATATGTTGAATAAACATTCTGCTTATTCATACTCATGTCATATGTCACATCCTATTCTGGCTATCTATCCCATAACTATAAATAATACTTACTTTCCTATCTACACTTTCCAAACTCTTTCTGTATAGATTAACTCTCTCCATTCCCTTTTGGATGTCCTTGCTAGTCCCTGCCAAACTTTATGAACTTTATTCCTGACATTTAAGAATATAATATGGTAGCTTACACTATACTAATATTATCTTGAAAATTAACTAAAACTAACACTTTTTTCTAATATTAGCAATGATACATCTTGCTACCCTGTCATAAACTCCATTCAGCTTGTATTTCCACAACCAGTGAACCAATTTTCACAAACTAAGTTGCACTGGAAAGCCCCAATTAAGAGCTATCTGCACATATATGGGATGTACAAAAGTGACAACAAACAACCAAGATATCAGGTCATCAGTAACTGTAAAATCTTCATTTACTAATATCTTATGAATGACTAGACATATTCACATGATTGAACTTGCATTGGAAAGTGCTTATCAAATAGTTTCTGATGATATATAGTATATCTCATAGCAATAATTATTGATAGTAATATAAGCATATCAATATAGTAACATAATTAGTTACCTTCTAAAATTAGCCTGACAGCTGCTATGATAGATGACAGCCTCCATTAGGTACAAGTTTTGATCATGTGATGGAAACAGCTTGTACATAGACCATCACTCTTTTATATATATACTTTTGTGTCTAAGAATTAAACCTCAGACTTAATAATATCAATCTTTATTCTTTATTATTTGTATTGATCTTAATCATCATTGTCATCATTATTAAACTTCTGAATCACTCATAAACCTCTGAGAGTGCACCTAAGGTTTAGATATCACAAATAAGTGAGTAGTTCATTTGATAATAGATATATTATAGAATGTTGTGATAGTGACAGTGATATGTGTGTGACTGACCTATGATAGCTGTCATGCCCTGCTACACTACTATGATCATTGTGACAGTCACATGTAATGTGACATTGTTTCTTTACTAAGTTTTAAATAAGAATAGAAAATAAAAAAGAAATAAGAGAATTTGAAAAAATAAGAACTTAAATAAGAGGTGAGAACTGGAAAAGAAATAAGCCCACCATCTTTGATTCTGACACAACCAACCTACCCTAAAGTCTGTACACTTTCTATAAGACTAACATATTGTTATACTATATAACATCACTTATTCTAGAATCTTCTATAAATTTCTCTATGTCACATGATCATGTGGCCTATAACTACTTTGTGACATGTGTGATTGTCACATATGACATCACATCATACTCTTTGTCTAAGTTCAAAATAATAAAAATAAAAATAAAAATAAAATATATAAAAAATAAAAGAAAAGAAAGTCAAGTCTAACATTCCCAAATTTAACAAATCTTGGCTTCAACTTATGTACTATACTGTCTATAAGAAAACCCTCTACTTTATCTAAATTTAAGTTAGTAATACTTGCTAAAGTCTAAGTCAATCTTATAGTTTTTTTATTTTTTCAAGTCTTATACCAATGTTTTACCACAACACCATTAAACTCTTACACACTTCCTCATAATTCTTGATCTACTTCTACTAGCCACTGACCAATGAACCCTCACTATTCAGTAATGTTTCATTGAGATATCTAACTATTTAACATCATTATTCTATAGCTAAGTTACTAAATATTTTGCCTAATGTTCTGCTTAATTAGAATGAA
>Ga0157368_1001008_pt1 | contig 12386 bp, 7 predicted proteins | sample AttbisABBM3_FD_113146 | JGI IMG/M metagenome (GOLD analysis project Ga0157368, IMG submission 113146) | Fungus gardens microbial communities from leaf cutter ant in Botucatu, State of São Paulo, Brazil - Atta bisphaerica ABBM3 | ecosystem: Host-associated > Fungi > Mycelium > Unclassified ...
CTAAACAGCTATATGTTAGCCTTAAGGTCAACATGTATTGCACACATTATATGATATCATCTTTTCTAGAATCTTCTATATCCTTCCATGAATCATGTGACCTGTGACTGTTACTGTGATCATGTTATCAGCATGATCTCATCACTCTAACCCTAACTCTAAGTTCTAAAAATAGAAAAATGAAAAATAAATCAAAAGAGAATAAAAATGAGAAAAGAAAATGAAAATAAATAGAGTCTACCACTTTCAACTTTGACAATTTTAGTGAAAAAAAACTCTCAGTAACAGTGTTCACAAAAATAATAGCAGTCATAGAATGAGGGTTTTTTTGAGTAGCAGAAGAAAAATAACTAAGGTAAAAAAATAGTAATACCCACTAAGCAGATGAAACAAGAGACTAAGACAATAATAGTAGCAATGTTTATCAGATAGACAATGCTATTATCTTTGTAAGCTATTGTCTTTGCAAGTATAGCCACTATTCCTTTACTAATTCATTCTCTTCCTTCCAAGCTTTCAGTTATGGTTCTTTGACTTACTAATTATCCTTTATAGTATGTGCTTTTTAGAGCAGTCTTATTCAAGAACTCTAAATACAAGCAAAAGTGCAAGCACTAAAGTTCTACAAAAAGTACTTGAAGAAGAAGTTCCCTGATCTACTGATCAAAACCTTAACCTTCAGAATTATAGAACTGCCTACTAAAGATCTCTATTTTATAAAGATTAATTTATCTATAGTAGCCACTTCTAGAAGGTGGATAAATAGTGACAATTATGCAGTTTCTTTAGAAAGCAATAATGAGGATGAAGTAAATGGTTAGACTTTTGACAACTAGCTATATGTGCTTCTTTTCTTACAAATTAATGATTTACTAAATTCCTTAACTCAGTCTACCTAACTTATGTAGAACATTCTTAAATATGATAACACAATTTTTTGTACCAATGTCATAGTTGTGATAGAGAGCTTTTTGTTTTTAACTAGACATGTATGGCTCCAAGTCAAAATCAATTTGTTTTGCCTGACCAACCTATTGCTGTAAATCTCTCCAAGTATGAGAAAGTACTGTGTTTCTTGTGTAAGTATAAGAAATTACCTTATAGTAGCTCTTATAAAGATGAATGATTCTTAGATTCAGGTAACTCTGTCTACTTTACTTCATTTGAGTCTGATTTTATCAATATAACTCTGGATAATTATAATCAAGTTGAGACTGCAAACTTAAAAACACCATTATAGTTACTTCTAGTACTATTCTGATTTAATATGAAATCTTTGATTCTAAGAAAGGAACCATTAAGGCTGTTATGTCAGAACTATGGGTAATATATTATATTTCTAGTATACAGATATGTCTTCTCTCTACTAAACAGATTCTTTAGTCTGAATTGAGAGTAAAAGACAATAAAAGTAGTTTTACTTTCTACAATAAGGTTGGTGATGCTATCTTATTGGCTACTCCCAATCTTTGGGACAATATCCAGATTATAAGGACTTGCATTCTTAAGCACAATATTCCCAATCTTGTGAGTCTTATGACAAGACACCTAGACTTTAAGACTTTGTATTATTGTTTTAGACATGCATCTGATGAAGTTATATCATGTCTTTAACAATGTTGAGAATGTGAAGATTTATTTCCCATTATAGAAATGTATTTGTTATGGTTATACTCTTGAAAAGATATACCAGTATAGTTTTTTTGAAAGCCTTGTTCACTTTAGTAAACCTCTTGGATTGATTCACTTAGATCTCCTAGAGCTCCCTACCTTGTCTTGTTCAAAGTACAAGTAGGTGATTAAATTCCTTGACTATTGCTTTCCTATACAAAAAGTCTGAAGCTGCAAAAGCAATCAAGTCAATTTTCCAGATGTGGTCAAATATAACTTCCTATCTAGTAAGAAGATTGTACACTAATAATGTGTTAGACATGGCTCACACCTTATTATTTGAGATTTGATGATGGTCTCTTAGAAGTCCAAAATGAGTAGTTTGTATATTATTCAAGAATGCAGAAGTAAGAGTTGGAATAACCTTCAGCTTTAGCTTGTGTGTTATGTCTCTATGAGTTGTATTGGTCATATATCTCAGACTCAGAGTTATGAAGATGACTAAGTTCACCAGAAGGTAGGAGGTGTGTTGTAACATCAGAAGTAAGTGGTAGTTTTAGTTGATTTTCAGGATAAAGCTTTATAGTGTAAACTACTAGTATGTTATAACTTAAGTCTTTTAGATTAAGGTGAAAGACACACTCTTGTATTGAGTAATATAAGAGAACTCAATAAAGTTCCTAGTATAAGATAGTCTATCTTATATACTACAGGCCATGGTCTGTATACATACTATAACTAACCTACCCTAATATTCATGCATTTTCCATAAGACTAACATATTGTTGCCATGTTGTATGATGTCACCTATTCCAGAACCTTTTATGCTCTTCTTTATATCATATGATTGTATAACCTATTATTATGATATACTTCTGGACTTTATTTTCTTTTAATAATTTTTATGTATTTTATATTCTTTTATTCTAGTTTTCTTTATTTAGCAATGAAGGATCATATGATTAATATATATAACTATATAACATGAGGTAATGTCATAGGTCTAGAAAAGAGTAAAAAAGTCTAGTATAATAAGATCAAGAAACATGGCTATTACATATTTGCCTTATAGTTATAGTATAATGGACTCATGAATGGTGTATGAACTTTAAGGGAGGTTATATATTATAAGGCACAGACCAACATATATTAGTATATATAGTGTATATTATAGTAGGAAATTCTCTATCAAGTTCCTCTTGTAAACTCTAATATGAGAGTAATAGAGATATACTGTTAGAATGACTGGGTGGAAGAGCCAAGCACTTCAAATCTTCAGGAAATCCTAAGTCTATTGTCTGAGAAATTACTGAACTACACACTCATCTTCAGAAAATCTTAAGAGAACAGAATAGAAATTCTTGAAGGTAACAACTACTCTATATAATAATAGATTCATTTTAATGTGTCAGAATTCCGATTACATAAGCAAGGAATGATAATACTTAAGTAATTATAACAGTTCAGAATAGAGAAACTAAAATAGAAGGGTGCCAGAATACTTAGCAGATACTTTTAGAGTGTAGAAAAGCAGATAAGCAGATGAGTGTAGATGTGGAAAGGACCACAGAACACAGATTAGCCAAAAAATACAGAAGAGAAAAAGCTTAAAAGAGCCAGTCCTCTTACATATACCAGTTCTATATAAGTTTGTGTGCATCTCACTATTACAGTGTTAGTTGCTATAACATCTATGACTGTGATATATGTGACTACCCTGTGACATGTGTCATATCCTCCATCACAACTTGTGACATCACATCACACTTTTTATCTAAGTCCAAAATAAAGAAAACTAAAACTAAAACAAAAAACAAAATAAATAGAAAAATGGAAAAGAATCAAAGAGAAAGAAAATGAATAAAAACTAAATCTATTGTTCACAACTCTAACAAAACTCTTGGTTTTAAGTTGTAACAATAGATGTAGCCAGATTGAGATGTGATAAAGAATAAGAATATCTTACTAATATCTTGTATAGTTTTTTATGATAACTAAGATGGAGATTGTCTGACTCTAATATAGTATGTAATAGGCATGAAAATACTCATCAGAAATCATAAAAAATACATTAGAATACACAAAGATTTCCTGACAATCTGCTGTCTAGAATGATTAGGTTAAATAGAGTTGATTATCTGTATAACTTGTATAATAACATTATTAAGATAAATAGCACTTCTGTTAAATATGGTTCACATCTTATTATCTGAGATTTGGAAGGACATCTCAAAAGTCTAGAACTAAGTAGTTTTGTATTATCCAAGAATACAGAAGATAAAGTAGAACAACCTTCAGCTTTAGCTTATATACTGTAATGAGTTGCATAGGTTATATATTTCAGATCAAGAACTAGAAACTTAGAAAGTGGAACAACCACTGAAAGATAGCAAGATTTATTGTCAAAATTGGTATATCTATAGTATTAACATGAAAACTGCTTACTTATATGGCAACTTAGATGAGAAAATTTATATAAAGCAGCCTAAAGATTTCAGGCTACCTAGCAAAAAAAGAAATTCTAGAAACTCTGCAAAGTATTATATGGCATTAAGCAAGTTGGCTTATCTTGGTGACAGACTATGACCAAGTTATTATTAGCTCTAAGATTTAAGCAATATAAATCTAATGCTAGTATGTACTACTTCATTAATAAAAAGACTAGAAAACTTGTTATAGCAATCATTTATATCAATAATGTCTATGTAAGGGGACTGGTTCTTCTGAACTTTTTCTCTTCTACATTTTTTGGCTAATCTGTGATCTGTAACCCTTTCCCACATCCACACTCATCTGCTTATCTAATTTTCTATGCTCTAGACCTCTTCAGACTGCACACCAATACTCCCAACCATCTGGATATGTTATCGAACTTGCTTTTCCATACTCCTCCACTCTTCTGCAACATTCTGTAGTCTTTCAAAGTCTTCTAGCATTATCTGCATATCTATCCATCCACTTTTCCATGCTCTAGAAATACTTGCTAAATACTCTGGCTCTCTTCTATTTTGGTTACTCTATTCTAAACTATTCCTGATTACTTAAGTATCATCATTTCTTGCTTATGTAATTGGAATTTTGAATGGATCTGTTAATATATAGAGTAGTTGTCAAGATTACAAGAAGTGAACTTAGTTTTTTCCTATTTTCTTTCCTTATTTTTATTTTCTTTTCAATTTATTTTTCTTTATTCTATTTTTAGAACTAGGGTAGGGTTAGAGTGATGAGATCATGCTGTCACACATCAGGTCACATCAGGTGACAGGGTCAGTCACAAGTCACAGAATGCAGGGAAGAATATAAAAGGTTCTAGAAGAAGCGATATCATACAACATGTACATTGCATGTTGACCTTATATCTTACACATGGTACTTTAGGGTAGGGTGCACAGTAGCCAGCATAGACTATGTAGATAGATATATAAGGTAGACTACTTTGTAAAAAGCTCTCTATCAAGTTTTCTTGTGTTAACCCAACATAAGATTCTTCTTATTAACCCACTCTAAGGTCTTTAAGTTGTAACAGTAGTTGCTACCTTCAGAAATCCTCATTCTGTTCATTTAGAATTTCTTAGAGTTAAGTATGTAGTTTAGTATTTCTTGGATAATAAACTTAGGATTTTTTTAGAGGTTTGAAGTGCTAGGCCCTTTTACCCAGTTGCCCTAACAGTCTGCTTTATGGATTTGAAAGATTTTCTACTTCTCTTAAAGTTAAAGCAAAAATTCATGACAAAATAGAAAGATTTTTGTAGACCAATCTAAGTATTTGAACAAAGTTCTAGTATACTTTAATATAGTAACTAACTTAATAAGTACTCTACTACCATTGGGCTATGTATTTAAACCTAATGATAAGCAGTACAATTCCAGTCTCTATCAAAAGTACTAGCAATTTGTTAGATCTCTGATATATCTGATAATTAGCTTATATCTTGATATAGAATTTGCTGTAGTCAAGCTTGCTTAACAAATAGCAAATCTCTTGAATAAATATTCTTAAGCTGGATTATACCTCTATAAATACTTGCTTAATACTTGTAAGTATCAAATAGCATATGATAGACTTAGAAATGAGTCTGTCATAGCACATTCTGATTCAGATTAGACACAAAATTCTAAATCTTGTAAATCTGTAACTAGTTACTTTACCTTTATAGCTTGCAAAGTAACATTCCAGATAAGCTACTAACAAAAGACAATAGTCTTATCTTCAATTGAAGCTAAGTATATGGCTTTCTTGTCATGGTACACTTGAACTCTAAGATTTTATTTTGATTTTATTTTCTTTTTACCTATTTTTCTTGATTTAATTTTTCTTTTTCTTTTGAACAATGAAGAGGCATATGACCACAGTCACATGACAACTATATAATAGGCTTATAACATTATAGAAAGGACTAGAAGGAATGATATCAAGACACATGTCTATAGTATGTCAACCTTATAGTATACTTATAAATTATATATGGACCTTAAAGTAAGGTTATTTATCATTAGTACAGACAATGTGTAAGTAGTATATGTAGTGTAAGAATGTATCAGACTTCTTATCAAGCTCTCTTATGATTCCCACAAGATACTTTGCTTATAAGTTTATATAAGTAGTCTATTAGTTGTCTTGACTAGTAATTGCTACAACATCTCTCTGATTGTGATCATTAACTTGTCTAAACAAGAAATCTCTCCAGTAATATTAGTTTTAATGTTCCAACTTCTTATCTCTATGATAACAATTTTAGTTCACTTTTTTTAGAAATTCAATCCTATATAAAAAAAGTACTCTATATTTATTAATATTTATTATCACTATATAAGAGATTTAATTGAGGACAAACAAATCAAATCATATTATATTGACAGAAAAATAATCCTGCTAATATCTTGACTAAGAATCTTGGTCAAACTCTATTCAACTGTTCTCATCTATCTCTTAGCTTAGAAATACTTTTAGTTTATCTACTTATACTTTTGTTACTTAACAGCTGATGTTTTAAGTGAGGTGGAATGTTGTAAAGAATTCTGCTTAGTAATATGACTAATATAATAATCAACATAAAATTTCACTTCAAGTTTAATATATCTTTACTACTTGTCTTATCTTACTCATACTATTAAGCTTTCTACTACAAAACTTGCTATTAATAAGTGGTTATTAGTTGTCCACACTGTACCATGCTGCTATATATTTTGTTCTTTCAGCATTAAAAACTAGAATGGAGTGATCTAGAATATTAATCAAATAGTAGCAAGCTAAAGATGTTCTAAGATAGAAATAACTTGATAAATGTTATGGGGTTGGCAATAGTGTTTGGTACTTGCTGTTATATACTAAGTCTGAACCCCAAAATAGCCTGTCTTTTACAGTGGTGTTATCCAATGACTTGTTTTTTACAGTGATGTTAACTTCTGTCTAAATCTTGTATAAGTTTCCATACTCAGTATAAATTCTAAACAAACCTCATAGACTTTTACTCTCTAGTGTGAACCACATCTGATAATATTATCAGACTACTAGATCTGCTGTTACTTCTGTTACAGTTCTATCTATATTCTTTCAGCTTCCAAGTTTGATAGTATTATCTTACTGTAATTCTTTGACTTACTTAGAGTCAACTCCTATCCTACTTTTCAGAACTCTCTTCAACTCTATCTCTCATCTAGGCAAACATCTTGCTGGGGCCTTCTCTTCAAATACCCCATAATACTCAAAACAACTGTACTAATAAGGCTACTTCTCTCTACAGTTTTCTGCTTAAACTATTTAAACTATTTAGATAGTTTTACCTATTCTAAGCTCTAATATTGTCTCATGGACAATAATCCTAATTAGAAGGATACTCTCACTAGTAATTAACTGGCTGATGTTTCTTGGCTATATTACTAATATAATATTACTTGATGCTAATCAACCCCCAACTCAACAACTAATCTTAGAGAAACTAAAACACATATTCCTGATATCTTTAGTGATACTGAGCCTAACAAGCTTAATGATTTCCCATTCCAATGCTATCTGTACTTCCATGAAAATTCTATATAGTTCAATATAGACATTTCAAAGATAAACTTTATAATAATTTATCTTTTGAGAGTTGCCTAAGACTAGTTTGAGATAGGCCTTAACTAAGAAGATCAGAGTATCTTTTAAGACTGGCTCTCTAATTAAAACCAGTTTGTTGATGAGCTTTGCTAATATTTTAGTCTTTCAGATCCTGTTGGTAAAGCAGCTAATATACTGGATAATCTTTACATAAAGTCTAGTAATAAGATGTTCACTTACAATATGAATTTTGTATGCTATATCTATCACATATCCATCTGAACATATCTAATTTATGTAGCAACATTATAGATAATACTTACCTAGCATCTACTCCACTCCAAACATCTGTGAAAGAGAATATCTTTCTTTCTAATCTCATATTCTTCTAATACAGATCTATTTAGTTTCATTTCATGTCTAATCACTCTATAACTGATCATATAACTTTCTTAGCAGATAGAGAAAAAAGCTTTCAAGTCTCACTTCTAGAAGCAAGATAAGGCTTCTTCTACTAGCAACTTTACAGTCTCCTAGAATCAGTCCTAATCATTCTTGGTAGCTTTATCTGGGGTTTTACTTATCTTTTAAGATATCAAATTTATTATTTCTTATTGCTAAGAAGCAGTCTAGTACATCATGGGTAAACTTCTCTTTCAAACTGGTCAACAATAGCAAGTTGACCAGCAATAAGTGTAATAAACAGCTTAAAAACAATCTATGCTTCTATTATAGAGCTAGAGATCACAAGTTGAACTTCTGTCTTAAGAAGCAAACTTGAGTCACTTTCAAGGGCTATAGTATTTCAGTAGCTACTGATTCTTCTATAGCTACTTCTAAGAAATCCTCAGGAAAATAAAAAGTGACTTTCAGGACTTCACATAGACTGAAGGCTATGTTGAACTTTCCTATACAGCAATGAGTTCTATCTGGCTTAACACATTTGTTCTTTTAGACCTCCTATCACATACTATCTGACATCTGCATGCTCTCTACTCTTTCAGAATAGATCACACTCCATTCCAATCACCCATTAATCCAAGGACTAAACCCTGCACTCTTCATTATCCTATGGAGTTCTGAACAACAACTCTCATAGTGTCCAACAACTTAGAGTACATACAGTAGTAGAGTATTTTTAGGTTACCAGTTTCATATTTAAGAATGTCATCTACTATGTATTATTTCCTTAGTCTAATTATCAACTTAGATTTGTGTAATACTCATGTTAAGCACATCTATACTCTTTTCCAACAAATATGACCATGTAACAAATTTAGCTAAGTATAACAATCTTTTATTGAAGCTAAGGTCATCTTATCCAGGTTGTCTTATCCATGTAGTACTTCTCTGACCCCTCTTCCAACTGATCTGTCTTTTATGCTACTTACAAATAATCCTAACAAGTATGAATTGTCCTTAACATCTTCACTCTCTCTTTTTTCTCTTTCTTTCCTATGGACTCTATAGGTCCTATCTTATATTAACAACCACCCAGATTCTTACTAGCTTGACTGTATTCTAATTTTAACTCTTTACTAAGTCTTAAAGAAACTTGCTGATACCTATAGTATTTATTTACTAGTTCTCAAAGTATCTTTTCAATAATACTAAGAATCTTACCATATGTGAAGTTTATCTTCCTGAAGCCTACAGTGTTTTTCTAGGCAAGTATATACTGCTACTTGATAGCAATGTGCCCTGTGCAGGCCAAGGATCTGCTGTAAAAGTGTTAGATATGGTTTACATCTCATTATCTAAGATCCAGTAAAGTATCTTGAAAGTCCAATTTAGTATATTATCTGAGAACACAGAAGATGGGTTAGAATAATCTTTGGCTTCAGCATATATGCTGTGCCTCTACTAGCTGCACTAGTTGTGTCAGAGTTGCAAACTATAAACTTGATTTTATTCTTTTATTTTTTATTTTAATTTTGTTTCCATTTTTGTTTCATTTTTGACTTAGGGTTAGGGTTTTAGTGTGATGTCACATGATCACATAACACAGAGAAGGACATAGAAGGTTCTGGAACAAATAAGGTCATATAGCATAGTAACAATATGTTGGCCTTATAAAAAGTACATGTATTTTAGAATAAGATAGATGCACCCAGACTACAGTCTATAGTATATAAGGTAGACTAGTTTGTACTTAGGACTCCATTGAGTTCTCTTGTAATTACTCAATCTAAAGTTATTTTAATCTACCTAAGTTAGCTATCTAGAATAGAGATTGCTAAGTAAGTTATCTTATATACTAGTAATCCTTGGATGTTAGGAATAAAGTCTATGAAGTCTGGCAAAAACCAGCAAGAACATCTAAGAGGAAATGAAGAGAGTTGATCTATACTAGAAGAGGTTAGAAAGTGTAAATAAGAGGAGAAATATTATCCATGGAATGAAATAAATGTGATTGAAACAAAATGTGACAAGAAGAAGAAATCAGTATAATAGTAAAAAATAATAAAAGTTAGTTATTCATCTACTGTGATGTACCAGGCATTTATGTCTAGTATATACACATTTCTTACAAAGATTCTCATCCCATAACTTGACCATCTTCTTACTATGACCCTTCTTTACCTATTTTTCCTTTGTCTTTTTTGATAACTACAAACTGGCCTTATCTTTTGAGAAGATCTTAACAATCTTCTTTTGCTTGAGCTCAGTAATTAGGAGAATCTCAATACTTTCCAACATATTAGACCTCCATATTAAGACTTACTATTAAAACCTTTTAACTTTTTCTCATACTATCTTTTAGCCTTCTTATCCTCTTGCTGCTGCTTCTGCACAGCTACTTTCTTTACTCTATCCTTCACTACTAGCCTTGCTTTTTTGGCTATTCTTCCAGCCTATCATGTATTTATTGCCTCTTATGAACTAGAAACTCTTACTCCTCAGTATAATATCATTACATGTTTTCTTGTTACTATTTAAGGATTTTGGTATTTATATTAAAAGTTGAGGAGAATTAGAGAGAAGATATGTGTCAGAATCATGAACAATGGACTTGGTTTCATTTTATTATCCTTTGCTTTTATTTTTGTTTTCTTAGTTTCCTTTATTTTATTTTATTTTACTTTTCTTTATTTTGAACTTAGACTAATGTCACAGTCACACAATCATATGACATAAAGAAGAACATAGAATATTTTGGAACAGATGACATTATATAGCATAACAACAATATGTTGGCCTTATAAAAAGCATATATACTTGAGGATAGGTTAGTTGTAGTGTGTGCACAAACCATAGTCTGTAATATATAAGGTAGACTATCTTGTACTTGGAACTCTATTGAGTTCTTTTATATTATTTAATATAAAAGTCATAACAACATGGTAATAAGAAAGAAGAAGTAACAAATTTCTTCTTTTATATTAACTTAGGTACCATCATAGTTTTTCTGGGTAAACTGAATAGAACCTCAAAGACTCATTCTAAGGGGATATACTGTTATATACTAAGTCCAAATCCTGAAAATGGCCTATTTTTTATAGTAGTATTATTTTTCAATATATCTATTATTAATCTGTCTTCTACAGCAGTATTATTCTATAACCCATCATTCATGGTAATGTCAACCTCTATCCAAATCCCATATAAGTTTCCATACTTAGTACAAACTCTGAGCAAACTCCATAGATTTTTACTCTTTAGTATAAACCATGTTTGACAGTATTATTAGACTTTTAAGCCTACTGTTACTTTTACCACAGAACTTACTATTAATAAGTGGTTATTAGTTGTCCACCTGACTATGCTATTATGTATTTTATTCTTCTAATATTAGGAACTGAAATAAATAAAGTAATCTAGAGTATTGATTAAATAGTGGTAAACTAAAGATGTTCTGAGATAGAAATGATGGTAACAACTTGATAAACTTCATGGGTTAGCAATAATGTTTGGCACTTGCATGTAGAAGGAGAAAAAGACTGTTGTAGGCTTTAGTAATGTTTGAGACTTAGATTATAACAAAGTGGTTAGTTTTCTTACAAATACAACTTAGAAAATATTGAGTACTATCTATATAAACAAGAATGTAATTCAAATAAAAGTAAATGGTATCTATGATAAAAACATATATAGCTTATATAACTCAGAGTTTAACCTATGTCAGTTTATAATAGTACTAGTATTAAAGTTAGATATACTATAATTTCTTAACCTGAAAATTAACTAACATTGGCACTTTTCTCTGACATCAATAACAATATATCTTACTCTCTGACCTTTTTCATGTTTTAACTATTTCTAACTAAGTTCTGGGTTTAGTTTGACAGACTGAAATTCTCAAGGCCAGTAGCATCAGTGTTAATGGTCAGTTGGCTCCCAGCCTAGGACTAGTAGTAATTACCATTGGACAAAGTTACCTTATTGAAACCCCTAATGATATCATCAACCCTTGTTTGCTGTTGAGATTGAGCTGTATATACCATGTTCTTTCTAAAATTATAACCAATATGACATATAGAAGTATAGCAAACTGAAGCCAAAATTGTTTCAAATCTATATTCTACTGTACCAAACATTATTAGGATAACTGAAATATACACTTAGTAGTGACCTTAGTAATTTGGCCTTATTTAATAGAATTTTATAAAAGGAGTTGTGTCAAGATCGTTGACAGTGGACTTTGTTTTTATTTTTTCTCTTTTCACTTTATTTTATTTTTCTTTTCCTTTTTCTTTATTTTCTATTTTTAGAACAACTCGGGTTAGGGTCTATC
>Ga0157368_1001009_pt1 | contig 12380 bp, 13 predicted proteins | sample AttbisABBM3_FD_113146 | JGI IMG/M metagenome (GOLD analysis project Ga0157368, IMG submission 113146) | Fungus gardens microbial communities from leaf cutter ant in Botucatu, State of São Paulo, Brazil - Atta bisphaerica ABBM3 | ecosystem: Host-associated > Fungi > Mycelium > Unclassified ...
TAGAGGTCAGAAGTGATGCTACATGGATAATTGGTCTTGGCTTCAACAGATAACATTGCACCTAGCCTATGCATCAAATGACTATTTTTCTAGGGATTGGGAGTTTTCAGAAGAGGGTTAAGACAAGTGTGGCACAAATTCTAAGTTAATTATCAGACTGAGAAATAGTATATGATGGCTAACTTAAGTATGGAAGTGCAGATCTAATAATACTCTACTACTGCACATACTCTGGGTTGTTGGGCACCACAGAGATTGTTGTTCAGAACTCCATGGGATTAATGAGGACTGTAGGATTTGGTCTGATGAGGAATGCAGGGTTTGGTTCTTGGGTTGATTGGAATGGAGTGTAATCTGCACTAGAAGAAGGTGGGAAGGGTGCAGAGGAAGGGTGCAGGTGTTGGATGGTATGTGACAATGGGTACTTAGCATAAATAAATAATAAGGAATTTATGACAATTATGTAACTAGGCACCACTCTCAACTCTACTCGGTCTCTCTCTATTAATGATGACTAGTTTACCTTTATGTACTATAACAGTATTTGTGCACTTGTTTATTTACACTAATCCCTATTTGGATAGCCTCATGGTTGCAAGTACACATGTTGTGTAGATATAATATAATGAAATGGATGATGTTGCAGTGATATCCCTTCAACTAATATAGTTTCACATATTTTTACCCATATCCTTGTCCTTACTGCATAAGATCCCAACTTCTATCACAATAGTTCCTACTACAATATCTTTCAATTGCTGAAGCCAGGCAAGCATACAGCCACCTTCTTCTGTTGATATGAGCAAAGGTCAATTTTTTGGATCGCCTGACAAGGTTCAAGCTATTCTAGCTTATATCTCCTGATCAAGTAAACAATCATGATTACCCGGCAGATCGATAACCACAAAGTCATCAGTCAAACTCGACTTGAAAATTGGATAGAAGAAACTCGTGAAACTCATTGTCTGACCTCAGAATACAACCAAGCCATAACTGAAAAAAAAAGACATGATAAATAAATGGAAGGTTATTTTCAGTTCATCTACGGAGTCCAACATCGTCTTGTTTTTCGCTTCGTGGAGCTCATCTGAAATGGAATCTTTTACACTTTGCAGAAACTAAATGTGGGCAAGCACTCACGTCTTGTCGTCTTCCCTCCTCTGCAATGTCTGAACTGACATCCTGCACATGATATTCACCTGTAGAATCACGGCTTTGCACATCCTCTGCCTCCGCACCAATTGCAAAAAAATTCGTTGACATCTCATTCGAATCAGACTCGACTAAAGTTGTTCGAATAGATCCTCTAGAATTGAGAGCGGCTAGTAGTGAATTCGCATATACTGAAAGTGGCCCTCGTGATGTTATGTCTGGAACCAGATGGGTGGGATCAATTGCTCACGTTTTCCGATCACAAAATCAATGCTGAAAGTATAAAATGGATTTGGCATGACACTGAACTGTTGCGCTTGTGAATTTTCAAACATGACCTCAGTATCTCCTGGGCCTACCAGGACGACCTCCACCACAGCTACAACACTAGATCATTTATGAGTCCCAAGTCTGCCTGGAGGTATATACTAGTTTTACCTGGTTAGAAGACAGCGATTGATAGCATAAATGATAAGCTTGTTTATGATATGGTTTGTATCTTTAAAATCGCTTTTGTTGCTCTGTAGCAGAACACATAAAGCAACCGCGATAATGATATCAGAGAGCACAGCGGTGATGCCGAATGGCAACGCAGCAATGAACTTGGTTCCAGGATTAAGTGCAAATCATTCCCCGATGGCATCGTACCTAACTCACCGAGATTTCCTGAAGTCGCGTAAATTGCCTCTTGATGAAACTGTGTTGAAGCTTAATTCGCTACTCTCCATATCTAAGACGTTACATACAATAATACGATAGTCTCTATAGTGCTCAAAGTCAGATTGTGCAAAAGGAAGGAGGAAAACGGGCTGTACCCAGTCCAAAACCTAAAAGATGACCCGTGCGCTATTTGTCAAATCGTTTCCTATGTCAATGTTTATGGTACTCACACAGATGTGCAAGTACAAAGAATCCCTTGGCCAACGAATTCATTCAAGACAAGGAGGCAAAGAACACTCCAAGCTTACAACAAAGCCAGATATCCACCACTTGTAATTTGGACTCACTAGAAACCGACGATCAACTTCTTTCCCTCCGTAGAGGCAAACACTTACACTTATATATTCGTACCGTGAAGAAGCTAGTTTCATGGATGTGATGAGCCGAAATGCGACAGGGAAATGTCACTTGCAATTGCGAAAAAAACGCTACCAATAACTGTAAACACGTGAGCTAGGAAGCAGGAAGCTCAGTCACAACTAAATGGACTAACATTGGTGGCTATCGACGCCTAAAAGCATTCGGTTAAAGATTCAAGGTCAAATTGACTACTCACATATAGAGACCTAAGACGTTATGGTCAATATATTGCACGAATATCAGAAAGCACGACGCACCATACCCCATTTCTGAGAACAGCAGTCTCTGTGAAACCTCGTATCTACTGTTCGTTAGTTTGCTATACTGAAGGAACTATGACTGAGTGCATCGAACTCACAAGGTAATGATGGACGGCATGGCACACTGAAGTAAACAAATAGTACAACTATCGTCAAAGAGAATACTCAGAAAGACACTCACTGAGGGTGACATGAAGCGTGTCCAGAGCCCTGAGTGATACCGTTGGTTTCTGTCAGACCTCCGTCGGGCTCGAGCGACGCACCAAGTCATTCCGACCTGAAGAAATTTCAGTTCTCTGGAATCACTTGAGAGCTCAAAACCTACTAGCCATTTAATTGAAGTTCCATCCTTGGGATAATATAGGAAATAAAAGTATGTCTGTAATATAGAGTAGAGATATCGGCACACACTCCGGCGAGAAATACATCAATGCATGATCCGTGGGGGGAGAAGGGGTGCATGTTTTGCTGAGCACGGATGCCGACTACTCACTTGTAGTGTTGTGATTCCGTAGACGCCCATGGCAATGAAAGAGCCAATAAGCATCACACCTAATAAATAAATATGGGCCACTCCGGCAAAAGTCCAACGGAGCACACCGAAAGTATCAGTAAAAGGGAGTCCTTCCATAGTCACAGAGCTCGGTGTGTAGAAACGTCCCTCAACACGGTTCCCGATACGAAGAAGACTTGAAGAAGACTTGTCGACAGCAACGGTGACGGGAGTGGCTAAGATTGAATCTGTTGCTATAGCCTCTGCGGTATCCGGCAGGGCAGTGGATGAGGAGAAATGTAGACGAGTGAGAGTGGATGTAAGTGAGCACAGCAAAAGGGTGGACGATCCGAACAAGTTCACGGGGCCACCAGGCTATTCTTTGCTCTGCAGCGCTGGCCACCACGTAAGTTTGATACATGAAGTGGCAAGGAAGGATCCGTTGGAGACACCTAAGATGGACTAGCCTCTACACTGAGCATGATAAAACTTCCGACGGATTCCAGCGCTGATAGGGAGATGATGCATATTGAACAGAAGGAAGAGCAGAATTCTCGGACCAAGGCAACTCTCCCGGGGACTTTCCGTAAGACAAAGCGATTCTACGAATACATGGGCGGGATGGAAAAAGTCATCTTCGCGACTTTGGGCTACAAGGCGCAATGCTGATACTCGGTTACGCAGCTACAATTTGTGGTTCATTGATGGTTGATCAAATCTTGTCTCCACACCCACACACACTAGTCAGTCCTGTCAACGGCGATAGAATGTATTTCTCTCCCTCTTTCCTCCTTAGGCTATCGATTTAACGAAGATTCCCGAGTAGATTCATTGTGATCTGTCTTCCCCACAAAGTCCACCACAAACTAAAAGCACTAAAATGACCTTGTCCCGGGTACTTGCCGTTCTGACCGTCATCATTGTACGTTGTAATTATCAGCGTTGCCATACTCATGTTGATATACTCAGAGCGTGGTATATTACCGAAATGGAGAGGTCATCAAAAACACGATCCTCCACAAGGCTTCGTTGCCGAAGGGTTACGTCGCAGGAGGCAATTTTGATACCGACTGCAAAGATATTGGCACTATAGCCACACCAGAAATTGCTTCATGTGAGGATGCTGCGTTTTGGGACCTTCACGATGCCTCAGGTAGACTCAAAGAGCGCCGACTGGTACTTGGCTGCGACCCCAATCGCCATAACTGGAATACCGTCATGGGTCCACTGCGCGACCCAAATCCTCGTGCAACTCTCTGGCTATACACCGAACCCACTGACAGCTCTGTAACTGCTGATGTGACCTCCCCTCCAGCTGCAGCAAAAGACAAGGCTGCGAGTATAATCGACAAGATCAAGGGTACAGGGAAGACGACGACTATCGAAGAAACCCCGAAGGAACACAGGCAACCAGATCTTCGTAAACTCGAGTTGAAGAACTACCCAGAAGGACATGATTTTCATCCTCTTGGTATTGAAATCTGGCCCTCCTATGATGGAAATAGCTCGTACCTCTACGCGGTGAATCATGCACGTGCACGAACTGTTATTGAACAGTTCCTTTTGGACCCTGCTGATCTCAACATTGCAACCTACATCCGTACCATTAGCCATCCATGGTTCATTTCTCCTAATGCTCTCGCCCTCACCTCTCCAAACTCATTCTACGTTTCTAATGATCATCTCTTCACTCGTCGTCTCCCTATTCTTGGTAAATTTGTACCCATCACCGAAACAATCCTCGGCCTCCCACTTAGTTTCGTCGCACACGTAGCACTAAACCCTCCCTCCTCCCCACCTTCCTCTCCTACAATCAAAGAACACACCATAGAGGCACCTTTCATTCCCTTCTCCAATGGTGTCTCGCTTTCTCCTGGCGGCGGCGAACTTGCCATTGCGTCTACAACTACCAACAGAGTCCTTTTCTACCTTCGTGACAAAACCACCAACAAGCTCACTTTCAAGGACGCCGTGCCTATACCTTTCTGTCCCGATAACATTCGTTACTATGCACCAGAATCACACAACGATGATACTTCAGAACTCGTTGTTTCTGGACACCCGCACTTCCCATCCGTCGCCCAGGTTGCTGCTAACAAGCCTGGAGCAGTTGGTCAGAGTTGGGTTGTGTCTATTACTAAAGGGTCTAAAGCGAGCACCGATGTGATTTATGATGCGCAAGCACCTTTTTCTGCCAATGAGAAAGTTCCTTACAGTGCAATACCAAAAGACTATACCGTCGAGACGCTCTTTCAGAGTAATGGCATTGGATTCTCAACCAGCTCCACCGGCTTGAGGGATTCCCTTACCGGAAATGTCTATATTAGTGGTCTATATGCACCACAGGGTGCAATAGTATGTAGGCCAGGTAGATCGACGTCTGCGTGACACATGCTTGTTGACGAATGAAGTGGCAAGCTATATATCTCATTGTATCCTATATTCATTTTTATCTCCAGTACACGGTGTTTTTCTTGGTCACAATTTCAGCCTGCTTGGAAGACGCTCGAAAAGCCTAAATCACAGTAAACACAATAGGTCATGCTACACTAGGGACAGGACAGGTGGGGGTATATCCCATAAAAATACTATAGAAAGAGTTGTTCACACTGATAGCCATCAACTGCACTGCCCGTCTAGCAAAGCATGTAACACATGAAATGTTGGAGCTAGGAAGGGTATGAAGCGGTGATGTAATCACAAGAGGACGAACGGAGCTTTGAGAAAGAAAACCAGAAGAATCATGAAAAAGAGGCAAATGTCTGTTGAAATATGATGGTAGATGCCAAAATCAGGCGTAAACGAAGGGAGCGTAGGGATTGTGTAAGGGTTGTCAGGGTTGAGAATAACGACAGTCTGTGAGCATAACTTGGTATGACTGCCCCTCCTCTCCTCATTTCTTGTTCCGTCACTCTCCGATTCACCATCACGAGAAGCGAGTGCGATACAATGCCATGCAGTTATCGACTCTGACATGCTCGCCGTTTTCCCATAATGTGTCTCCTTGAACGGGGTCTTGATGCGCAACTCACATATTTATAACGGGAAAATATGGTCCTCGGAGGTGTCAACACATCTAACTTGAATTGATTTGCGCCCGAAGGCGCGCAATGTTCCTTGTGCAGAGACACGAGAGACTCCAGGTCCTTATGACCATCCCAGATACAAAGAGAAAGTATTCTATCTCTCGTCTCCAGATTTGGAATGAGACGCGATTGGGCCATCTGCACGAGAGCACCCGATGAAGAGGATATACGGGTATTTAAGTTTATCTCCTGCAATGACGGGCACAAAGGCCAACAACTAGGAGAAGGTGGATCGGAAGTAGATGGTGAAAATGGTACAGGTGAGCAACTTAGGCTCGAAAGTAACTTATCAGTGATAATGACTCCACTGACGGTTAATTTGGTCAGAGATGGAGATGCCATTTCAAGACACTGTCCAAGGCTGTTTTCGGTCATGGGAGCATCTAGCCATAAGGATTTGATGGTGCAAGATGAACGTTTGATGAGTGATAGAAAGCTTACCGGCGACCATGATCCCATGGCTGCTGCTGCACCTGTACTCTGCCATGTAGCCTGGTCGGTTTGCCCTTCAGCATGGATACGGACGTGCCTCAACGCAGGTAACACCAAGGAATCAAAGATTGCAGTCAAGTCATAGGTGATGTTGAGAGAAGTCAATTTGGAGAGGACGAGGGGCTGTCGTGAAGATCGGGTAGCCCCTGGACGGGGCCGAGTGATACGAATGTGTTCGAGGTTGTAGCATCTGTCCAGAAGTTCAAGGTAATCGAGGGTTCCATGGCTCATGGTGATGGAGAGGAGGGAGAGGCGGGAGAGGGGGAGTTCCATTAGTCGACGGGTGTCGGCCAGGTCATCTACCCAAGTCAGCTCGCGAAGTTGAGGTGCAGAGTTGAGGAGAGAGATTATTGGGGTGATATTAGCAGAACTAATGTCACGAGCACTAAACTCGAAAGCGCGCAGAAGAGGTGTGCTGTTTTCCGCAAGGGATAGAGAATACATGGGAGGACAGTAGAGACCACGGAACTCGAGTCGAACATGTCTCCAGCGGGAGGAATGGCGGCAGATGACGTCCAGAATTTCCTGTGCTGTCTGCTCATTGAAGTCGATGGAGATGGAGATGGAAAGTAGCAGGCAGCCTGAGCGCTGGAGCCAGTCTGAAGCCATGGAGACGTCGAGGACCGGGTCCTTGTAGACGACATGGAGCCTAGTCCACAGCGATGGTGTCGACAGTGCCACTGTCCGCCATCGAGAACACGTACGTGTAACAAGTAGAGGCGCCTGTGATGACGCAGGTACGGGGAATGTTTCATCGGGAAGACAGTACTCAAAAACCTGGGCGAGCAGTTCAGCCGGCAATCGGCTCATGGGTCCACTTTGACAAGATCCATGCAAAGCATTCTCGTAACTGTCGCCGACGTTGAGCTCAAGACGTCCAAACTGCATCATGCGCTGATGGGGGATGAAGGGGAAATGTGAGCTCTACTCGGATTAAATTTTGCATTGTTTTTGTTTTCACGTTCATTACCTGTACTCCGATGTCGATGGAAATTCATGCTGTCGCCTCCGCCACATTTTCCTGAAAAGCTATACTTGTTTGACTCAGAATAATTTGTGGAGCGAGATGACACAACGCAAACCCTAATCTGAGGTGCTTTCTGATGTATACGGGATATCTATGGCTAGCTCAAAAGCTTCAACATGCTACATACTTCCGACATCATCAGCTAATAATGTATGATAGCTGAAATTGTCGTTTGCTCGTCAGTCGACTCCTCATAGATGTGGAGCATGAAGCCGAGAATCTGAGCTAGAAGATGACTCGTGCTGATATGTTAAGATAGGTACAGTCATATATTTGCTGCTACGACAATAAAAAAAACTGTGATCCTTGGGATCACTCCTCGACACCAAGCTATTGTACAGCCAACCCAAGTCGTTTCGTATTGATGCGCAATGTGAATGTCATCACTGATCATATACTCGTCGTTTCACCTCTTCCACATTCAAGTGCTGTTTCTGCGATCATCCTCAACACCACCATAACTCACTTTCAGAATGAAGATTGCCATTCTTACTTCGGGTGGAGACAGTGCAGGCATGAACGCCGTCGTACGTTCCGTCGTGCGGTCTGGCATCCTCAAGTCAGGAATTTGACACATATTGGATCCAGATACTTATTCGATCATAGAGGTTGCGAAATGTGGGTTGTTCGTGAAGGCTATGAAGGGCTTGTGCAGGGAAACACACAGGCAGCAGAAGAGCAAGCGGCACTCGTGAATACAGCCATACAAGCCGCGGTTCCTTACGATGTTACTCAGACAAAACCCCTCCTTCGCGGGCGCAAGCCCGATGAAAATCTCATTCATAACCTCAGATTTGGCGATGGCGACCTTTTGAAGGAGGGGACGAGCGAATATGTAGGTGGTCGTACTCTCAAAGGCCGGTACATCGTTCGAGTTGGCTGGGATGATGTGAGAGGATGGTACTCTCAGGTTCGTCGATTGGGCTGTCAGTATGAATGGTCTAATGAAACACAACAGGGAGGTACTCTTATTGGTACTGCACGTTCAGCCACTTTCAGGGCTCGTGAGGGTCGTCTTGCAGCCGCCCATAATCTTATCAAAGAAGGAATCGACGCTCTCGTTGTATGTGGTGGTGACGGCTCCCTAACAGGTGCCGACGTCTTCAGGTCTGAATGGCCGAACCTCATTCAAGAACTTCACAATCAAGGTCAACTCGTTAATATATGCGCCTTCGTAGCCTTGATAATTTCCATCTTTTCCAGGGATCATTACTGATGCACAACTCCAAAAGCATTCCCATCTACGCATCTGTGGTTTAGTTGGTTCAATCGACAACGACATGTCATTGACCGACCTTACCATCGGTGCACCAACCGCGTTACAGCGCATCTGTGAGGCTATTGATAACATCAACTCTACTGCGTACAGCCATTCTCGTGCTTTCGTCGTTGAGGTCATGGGTCGAGACTGCGGCTGGCTTGCTGTCTTGGCAGGGGTTGCGTGGGTCTTATTCTTATTTGACTTCAAAATGCTGGGTTTATACACGAAATAGTGGCGGCGCCGATTTCATCTTTATTCCGGAACGACCTCCGAAGGCAGACCCATGGGAGGACGAGCTTTGTTCAGAGATTAAGAAGGTCAGTGTTCTTGTTTTTGTAGGGCTTTTTTTCACACCTGACATATCAACCAGCACCGCTCAATAGGAAAGCGCAAGACCATCGTCATCGTTGCTGAAGGAGCCCACGATGCGGATTTGAAACCCATACGGGCTGAGTACATCAAGGATGTCCTGACTGATCGATTGGGATTGGATACACGAGTTACGACTCTGGGTCATACTCAGCGTGGTGGTCCTCCTTGCGCCATGGATCGTATTTTTGTAAGTAGCAAATTCTGTCGCAGGTGTATCTCGTTGACCGCATCAACAGCCGACTCTTCAAGGCGTCGAAGCCGTGGAAGCAATACTTGAGGCAACACCTGGAACCCCCTCCTATATGATTGGTATTCAAGAAAACAAAATCATCCGAGTACCGCTCATGGAGGCCGTTGAAAAGGTTCACTTCTGCCTTTAGTTCTCTTCAATATCAGGCTTATCTTAAATAGACAAGAGACGTAGCACGAGCCGTCAAGGCAAAAGATTTTGACAGAGCCCTTGCTGCTCGTGGTCCCGAGTTCGTTGAATATTTCGAGGCGTTTTCTTCCGTCGCTTCCTTGTTCGATGAGCACACACAGGTTCCTCCCGAATTCGTAAGTCTCTTCCACTCATATCAAGATCAAGCGCTGAACAACCTTCAGAGAATGCGGGTTGGCGTCATTCAGTAAGTCGAGGATGAAACCATACTGACAAAATCTCATTAAATTTTAGCATGGGCGCTCCTGCTGGTGGCATGAACGCAGCTACACGTGCTCTTGCTCGTTATTGTATCCAACAAGGCCATACACCTATTGCTGTACATAATGGATTCCGTGGTCTCTTGGACGATCTTGTTGATGAGCTCTCTTGGTTGGGCGTTGATGCTTGGAGCGCACGTGGAGGCTCCGAGCTTGGAACGAACCGTTTCTTGCCTTCGATCGACATCGGTGCCGTTGCTTCCCAATTCCAAAAGTACAGGATTGATAGTGTCGTGATCATTGGGGGATTTGAAGGCTTTCATGCCCTATTGCAGCTCGAGGAAGGTCGTAAGCATTATCCTGCTTTCCACATACCCATGGTCCACCTCCCTGCAACGATCTCCAATAACGTGCCCATGACTGAGTATAGTCTTGGAAGCGATACTAGCTTGAATGCACTGGTGAGCGCCTGTGATGCTATAAAGCAGAGTGCTAGCGCAAGTCGTGATCGTGTGTTCGTGGTTGAAACCCAAGGAGGAAGATGTGGTTATATAGCGACGATGGGCGCTTTAGCTGTAAGCATCAGGTTTTTCTCGCCTGAAACTCGATTAACCTCGTTTAATGCGGTCAATAGACCGGAGCAACTCTTGTATATACCCCTGAAGATCCTATCACCCTCGATATGCTACGTCGCGATGTTAGATTCTTGAGGACTCGTTACGCATATGACGTCAAGGGTAATCGTGAAGGTCGAATCATTATCCGGTACGGCTTTAATAATTTGTTGACATTCCTAGTTGCTGACGAATGTATAGGAACGAAGCATCGTCGAATATATACAGCACTTCTGTTCTCACAAAAATGTTCCAAGAAGAGGGTGGCGATCTCTTCGACGCCCGTTCAGCGTCTTTAGGACACACCTTACAAGGAGGTGTGCCCTCACCAATGGATCGTGCGCGTGCTGTTCGACTTTCGCTTAAATGCATGACGTTCTTGGAATCCCACCACCAAGCGCTTCTTCAACAAGGTCAGAGGAGAATTGCAAGTCCTGACACTGCTTCAGTTATTACGATTCGATCGAGTTCTGTCGAATGGGTACCTGTCCAAGTAATGTGCGTTCATGCGGATATGCAGAATCGAAGAGGGAGGGAAGCTTGGTGGTCGGGTGTCAAGGAGTTGGCGGAGAATCTCGGAGCGAAGCAGCAGTTCCTTGGTATACGAAAAGATGAATTGAAAAATTCGAATTTTGGTCAATAGATATGGATTGGTTTTATGTTTATAGTAGACGTAGAACACCTCACTGGCTCTGAATATTATCGTAGAAAACAGTGTATGCCTAGTTTACTTAGATATGGATATGGGTCTGAAACTTTTGATGGTCGTTTGAATTTGGGAGGAATCGCCTGGATTAAGAAGAAGATGCGTTGCACAGAATAAGATGTTGATGTTGGAGACATGCGTCTCTCGATTCAGGGAACGGAGGTATGATCAACTGGTATCTCTCTAACAACTATGTAGCTGAACTTATGCTTGAACAAAATGAGGTCTGGTCTGGAGCGTTAGACTCCGGAAAAGAGCAAGGAAATTTTAGAATGTCATAATGAATCAGATTTCAATTGTGGAAGGTAACGTTATGTCTTGTCGTGTGACAAAATAAAATCAGGAGAATGGAACTTCCCCAGTGGTAAAGTAGAATAGTCAAAGGCGTAAACTAGTCTAAGAAGGATTTGTTGAAGAGAGAAACCCGACACAGCGGGCTGGGCCATTTACGATTGAAAATGCAGGATAAAATTAAGACTTACTAAGGACCAAAGGAAAAGGCAAAGCAAGGTCTCATCAGTATTAAGTATTAAGAGAGTTATACATCCATTTGTTCTTTTCAGATTTGGGTCGGAAAACATGTCTGTGGGATGGATAGAGAGCGATCTTTGGATTTAGTAAAATGTTACCAGATACACAATAAAATGGACAAATTGGGAATTGAACCCAACACCTCTCGCATGCTAAGCGAGCGTGATAACCAACTACACCATTTGCCCTATACATAGATTGGATAAACTTGAATTGATAAGGCCTGTATGTGATCCAGGAGCAACAAATCGACGGAGGCAAGATATCATCAAGTGGAAATCGATTGTAGTCCTAGTGTAACGACTTCCTATAGCCCAGTAGCACTTGTGTATCGATTCTCTAACTTCGAGCTGGCCAGTTCAACGTCTTTTGCCTCGGTCCCAGGCTGAGATGCATGAACTGCGAATGTGTAGGAAGAAGTGAAGTTCAAACCCGAGGTCCGACACAGTTGATACTCCAAGCTCATAGAAGCGGATGAAGAAATTATCATTGGTCAGGGATACTTGCCTCTTTCCTGTCGACCATCATGTCTACTCAGGGCTCGGGGCCCTCGACTTGCTCTATCATCCTCACTGCAGAGGTCGGTTTATAAGTACTTTACAAGTATTCGGAGGGCACCTGCAGTATTTCTCAGCGTTCGATCTCACTACAGGCACACTTCGCCAAA
>Ga0157368_1001010_pt1 | contig 12376 bp, 8 predicted proteins | sample AttbisABBM3_FD_113146 | JGI IMG/M metagenome (GOLD analysis project Ga0157368, IMG submission 113146) | Fungus gardens microbial communities from leaf cutter ant in Botucatu, State of São Paulo, Brazil - Atta bisphaerica ABBM3 | ecosystem: Host-associated > Fungi > Mycelium > Unclassified ...
CTCATGGGGTGACGCCGCAAAGCCGACCTGATCGGCCACTTTGCTCTGGCTCTTGTCGGTAGTGAAGGAGCCGGCCACGCTGGCATCGACCCAAAGGGCGCATTTGCCGCTATTGAACAGCGCTAGGTTTTCATTGAAGCCGTTGCTGGAGGTGCCAGGCGGGCCATATTTGCGCAGGTTGTCGACGTAGAAGGTGGCGGCCGCCTTCCATTCGGAACTGGTGAGTTGCGGCTGCCACTGCATGTCGAACCAACGAGCGCCGAAGGCGTTGGCCATTATGCTGATGACCGCGACGTTCTCGCCCCAGCCTGGCTTGCCCCTCAGGCAGAGGCCGTATTGCTCCTTGTCTGGCTGGTTGAGCTTGGCCGCGAAGGCCCCTAGCTGCGACCAGGTGGGCTGTTCAGGTATGGTCAGGCCGGCCTGTTGGAACAGATCCTTACGGTAGTAGGTGAAGGTGCTTTCGCCATAAAAGGGCAGGGCATAGAGGGTCCCCTTGACCGACAGACCCTCACGCACGGCAGGAAAGATGTCGCCGACATCGTAGCTTCCAGGCAGATCCTTCATCGGTTCCAGCCAGCCCTTGGCGCCCCAGAGCGGGGTTTCGTAGGTCCCTATGGTGAGGACATCGAACTGGCCGCCACCGGTGGTGATGTCGGTGGTCAGGCGCTGCCGCAGGACGTTTTCCTCGAGCACCACCCAGTTGAGCTTGATGTCGGGATGCTGCTGCTCGAACACCTGGGACAGGCGCTGCATGCGGATCATATCGCTGTTGTTGACCGTGGCGATGGTGACCGACTCGACGGCCTGGGCGACACCGCTGAAACCGAGGCTGGCGGACAGCAGCAAAGCGAAGGAGAACTTCATCGTCTTCTCTCCGTGACTGCCGCAGGCGGCAGCTTGTTGTTGTTATGAAAGGATCGCCATCGGTGGGATTTTGCTGTCGGCACCGCGGCTGGAGCCGATTACAGCAGCACCGCTCCCGCCTTTGCTAATGCGTCCCGGACCGGTCACCGATACTTTTTTAACTGGGCATGCGGCGGGCTACCCAAGTCAAAAATGTATCGAGTGTCGAGAAACAGTGGTTGTGTGGATGGCCATATCGCCCTAGGGTGAGCCGATTCCTGCCTGCTACCGCGAGGTCGTGCCATGAACGCCTCCGCCTTTCTGGACTCCCGGCCCGCGGAGCTGGAGGTGATTCTCGCCGAGCCCGATCAGAGCTTTCGCTGGTACCAGCACGACTATCCTTTCGCCTTGGCGCGCTGGAATCATCATCCCGAGTACGAGATCCACCTGATCCGCAAGGGCAGCGGACGCCTGCTGGCCGGCGACTATGTCGGCCCTTTCGCGGCGGGCCAGGTGGCAATGATCGGCCCGGACCTGCCGCACGACTGGATTGGCGATCTCTCGCCGAACGAGGTGCTCGAGGGCCGGGATGTGGTCATTCAATTCACCGGCGAACTGCTGCGCTCCCTGAGCACCCTTGCCCCGGAGCTTGGCGAGTATTTGCCGCTGCTCGAACGAGCCAGACGTGGCCTCGAATTCAAGGGTGATACCGCGCGAACCGCGGCAGCGCTGATCGAAGAGATAGGTACGCTAAGAGGCGCCAAGCGGCTGCTGGGGCTGTTTTCCCTGTTGGGACTCCTGGCCAAGGCACCGGCCACCGAGGTGGTCACTCTGGCCAGTGCCTGCTATGCGCCAAACCTGGACGCTCGCAGTTCGGCGCGCATTCATCAGGCCTTCGACTATCTGTTGAGCGAGCTTACTGAAGACATCCGGCTATCGGTGATCGCGCAGCGGGTGGGCATGAGCGAGGCCGGTTTTTCCCGCTTCTTCAAGAAGGTCACCGGCCATGGCTTCATAGAATTGGCCCGCAAGCTGCGCATCCAGCGCGCCTGTCGACTGCTGCTGCGACCGGAGCTTTCCGTGGCCGCCATCTGCTTCGAGGTCGGCTACGCCAATCTGTCCAATTTCAATCGGCATTTCCGCACTGAGACGCAGCAGACACCGAGTCAGTATCGGCGCGAGCTACTGGCAAAGGACACAGGAAACGACATCAGGGTATCGCGCTGACCTAGGCGAAGGGTGAGGGCGGGCGAGGGTGGATCCAGGTCACCGCCACCCGCAGCGCCCATTCCAGGGCTATTCGGCGCTCGACGGTTTAGCCCAGAGATTGATGTCGCCCTCGACCGCATGGGTATCGATCTCGGCCAACTCCTCGGTGGTAAAAGCCAGGTTGTCCAGGGCAGCCACGTTCTCGACGATCTGCTCCGGCCGGCTGGCACCGATCAGGGCGCTGGTCACGCGCGGATCGCGTAGGGTCCAGGCCAGCGCCAGTTGTGCCAGGCTCTGGCCACGGCGCTGGGCGATAGCGTTCAGCGCATGGACGCGCTCCAGGTTTTCGGGAGAGAGATGGCCTTGCTGCAACGACTGACCACCCGGCTGATTGACCCGGGCGTCTGCCGGCACGCCATTGAGATACTTGTCGGTCAGTAGGCCCTGGGCCAGTGGCGTAAAGGCGATCACGCCGCTGCCCAGTTCCTCGGTGGCGTCCAGCAGATCCTTCTCGATCCAGCGGTTGAGAAGGTTGTAGGCCGGCTGATGGATCAACAACGGAATCTTCCATTCGGCCAACAAGGCGGCCATTTCGCGGGTCTTGGTCCCCGAATAGGAGCTGATACCGATGTACAGGGCCTTGCCTTGCTGGACCGCAGTGGCCAGGGCACCGGCAGTTTCTTCCAGCGGCGTATGCTCATCGAAACGGTGCGAATAGAAGATGTCGACGTAATCCAGGCCCAGGCGCTTGAGGCTCTGGTCCAGGCTGGCCAGGACATATTTGCGCGAACCACCACCTTGGCCATAGGGGCCAGGCCACATGTCCCAGCCGGCCTTGCTGGAGATGATGAGTTCGTCGCGGTAGGCGGCGAAGTCTTCGCGCAGCAGCCGACCGAAATTGACCTCGGCGCTGCCATAAGGCGGGCCGTAGTTGTTGGCCAAGTCGAAGTGATTGATGCCCAGGTCGAAGGCGGTCCGCAGCAAGGTGCGTTGGCGATCCAGCGGCGTGGTGTCGCCGAAGTTGTGCCACAGCCCAAGGGACAGCGCCGGCAGCACCAGGCCGCTGCGGCCGACGCGGCGATAGGGAATACGGTCGTAACGATCGGAAGCGGCTTGATAAGCCATGAACAGCTCCTATGGAGAATGAGACCAAGCGAGACGAAAAGATCCTCGCGTACGGCACGGACCGCGACGCTGCGAAAGGCAACGCCATCAGAGAAAGGCAACGCCATCAGATTAAAGCTGGCCGCAGCACCTTGATCAAACCGGCGCCGGGACTGACGGACAAAACCGAGCAAGCTGAGCAGAAGGCTCGGATTCTGAATCGCTGGTGGGTGATAGTCTGTGACCGGGATCGCTTGGCGGTAAGGCAGTGACCTGATGCATGACCAGCGATAGGGAAAGATCACTGGCGTGAAAAGGCAGAGTCTCACTGCAGGCAGCCATAACCATAACTTCGCATAATGTATATTATGTTAAATTTTATATGCACTATACCACCTACTCCGCGTTTTTTGTTTCAACGGCCGTGCCCGGAAGACCTCGGCCAGAGTCCGGGCTAAGCATTCTTCCTTCTGACGACTTAGTTGCGTTTGCTCCAGACAGTAATGCATTTGGCGTCAGGCTTCACTTTGCCCACAAATCCCCTAGCCGCGAGTGCTTCGATCAAACGACGATCCAAGTCGTGCGGTGGGAAAGTCACCCGACGCTTGGTGAGCAGCATCGGATACTCCTTGCCTGCGAGTGGCAACAATTCGGCTGTTTCTGACCAACTGCAGCCCATTGATAGAACATGGATCAAGATGTTTACCCTATCCAACTTAGTGAGCGCGCCATCGTGAATCAATTTCAGCAGTGTCGAAAGGTAAACTATAGGGAACCGGAATCCTTCCAAGCTGGCTTGCTTACACGTCTTGGCCAGGGATTCTACAGCCCCATTGCACGCCTCATAGGCGTCGAATGGAATGCCCGACCAGATGGAGATGACCTCAGCTGTTGAGCACACAGCCGCCCTGCTCAACTCACAGGCCACTGACACCGGCAGGGATGAGAGATCCAGCTGGTGTCGGGCGAAGTCCCATCGGCGTATGAGGTAAGGCCCCAAAAACTGGGGTGCATGCTCGGCTATGAACGCTCGAATTTCCTCGCTGTATCCGACCATGTCGTTGTAGGCAAACAGAGCCCATCGAGTCTGAGGCATCGCCGTGTCCATAGCAATTTCAGGGCTCAATACCACATTTGAAAACAGTGTCCGTAACGTTGAGTTTTCAATCTGCGGCGAACGGATCAGATATGTCTGCAAGTGAGGATTGCACGTAGGTTCATGCCACAACTCTCCTGAGAGTTCTTCGGCGTTTTCCTTTAGGAACTGAGCGAAGGTATCCGGTGCTGAGTCACCAAGGTCAACAAATTCACTAGATTCCTTGTCAACGACCAAAGTGCGGTTGAAGAACGTCCAGGCTGCAGCACCAACGGGACACACACGCCCTGACTCCATGGCATGTAGCCACAGCGAGTTCGGTATCAGGTCGAGGCTGGTAATAGCACAGGTCGTCTGATCGAACAGCTTTTGCAGTGTGGTGGCATCGTCTCCACATAAGTTAAACAGTGCGATAATCGATTCAGGTGTCTCTTCGAGCGAACCCTCCTGCCGCGTAAGCTCAGTCACAAACCTGTCCGGGTCCTCCTCAATTAGTCTGTTCAAGCCCTTAAGCTCCATCTGGCTCAAGCGGTGATATGTAACCCTGTCACTTGGATCTTTTGGATTCAGGACTTGGCAGAGCAAGCGCAGCATGTCGAGATTGAGGGCCAAGCATCCCCACTCCACCAGCAGCCTTAGATCTGCGCCTGAGACACTTGGATCAAGATGGGAGAACTGCGCTGGTAGCGTTCTGAGCCACTGCCAGCCGGCCTGGTTGGTGGCAAGCTTCGCCGTAAGAGCCGAGCCTTCCCGGATCTCATTAATGGCTTTACGCAAAAAACCTCGCTGGTCATCAAGCGCTTGCAACTCCTCAGGTATCAGTGAGTCCAGAAGCGCTACCAGAAACTGCTGACGTAAGATAGGTGCGATGAATCGATCATGCTTTAGCAACTGGGGGATGAGGTTTCGATCTGTAGCGTACAGAGCTTTCAAAAGCACGGAGGAGTGACAACCGGGGATAATTGACGCAACGGCTTCAGCGAAGCGTTCCGGATACTCAGTGCCACTTTTAATGATCAGGCCAAGCTTGTTCTTCCTTGCTGTCACCTCATCTTTGCGCACCTGCAAAAGCTCGCAGATGAGCTCAACCATTATCCCGCGCCCGTTGTCTACTGAATCCAGATCCAGCTTGCTGGCCACCAACTCTGGATTGTGGATAGCAGTGGCCACATCGTACTCCTCCCCTCGGACAAGTCCCATGATAAGGTTCTTGTCGGACTGGGTGAGTGACCCTTCGTAGAAGTAGCCGAGGTAATCGACATAGTCAGTGTCAAAAAAGCAGCGGTGAATTAGAAAAGTGATGAGTTCCAAGCCCTTTAAGCGCCTGGCCACTTCTACTGCATACCCCATAGAGACGATCTGCCTAAAACCAGCAGTTTTAAGACGTAGCAACTTGTGTCGGCTCTCTTCCAACTGTTGATCCAACTGATCAAGCGACACCTGGAAACGAGCCAAGCGCTCTTCGTACTTTACCTCGCGCAAGACCTTTTTCACCGGGACTGATTGGCCGGTATCATGCCAAGGCGATGCCACCATGGGTATAACTTGCTGATTTTCCACAACCTGGGCGAATGCGGCGTCGGTCACGAAATCTATCAACGTGAAGACATTGCCCGATTCGAGCCGAACGTGGTTTGCATTGGGTTTGCTCCCCAGCTTCAGAACCTCAAACCAAACAGCCATACGCAGGTGTTGCAGACTATCAGCCACCTCACCCTCACGCGCTACACGTTTATCCTTGAGCTCTTGAATTCTCGCTTCGAGCACCTCCGCTTCCGCATTGCGCCACGCTAAATAGCCTTCGATGACCCCGTAGATAGCACCTCGCCGTTTGACCAAGTCCGCGTAGGCGTTGGGGTGCAGATTTCGGATGGCAACCATCGCAAACAGCTTATTCAGATCCAGCTTCAGACCGTCTTTTGCCAATACATTCAGATAGATGTCGTACTCATTGACGATATTCTTAATTAATCGCATTTCATCGATGTAATAGCACACCGTTTCGATCAGATTCAGATTCAAGCCGTCATCAAGCGGCTTGCCATCAAAGTGTCGAGCCTTCATGAGCTCAACAAGCTTTTCCTTGGAGTTTTCGGAGTTGATCACAGGGATGACGGGAATGATCAGATCAAAGAATTTCGTCTTATCTGTGACCGTAAAAAGTTCATCTCGGATGGCATAGATAAAATGGACTGGTCGCTTGACCTGAGGCGAACGCTGGATGATGAAGTTAATCTCTCTAAGCCTGAAAAAGATGTCCTGAATGTCAAACCGATCCAGGTCTTCAATTACGACCACGTTAATGTCGCTGCGCTCGAAGCAGTAGATGATCTCATCGACGTTTTTGTGAAGCACCGAGCTGTGGTGAGTCGCCTCAAGCTTACCGCCTTTGAGGGTCAACCCATCTATGGTGAACAAGGACATGAACTTCAAGCCGGCATACAAGAGGCAAACACCACCTACCACTACACCAGCCAAGGCTGCGGACTCAGGAAGAATCATCAATCCCGCGAGCAACCAGTCCAGCGACAGAGTTTTGATCGAGGCGAGTTTGGGCAGGTAAAGCCTCAGGGCGCAAATGGTAAGCAGCGCGAAGCCCAATGTGCGCAAGTAGATTCTCAGGTTAGAGGCTTGAGCAATTCGCTTCAAACGGGTTTTGGGTAGCTTTGCTGCGGGTACGGCATACAACAGTTGTTGGACAATAGTCTCCTCGATGCGATTGACCAGGTCCAAGTCGCCCGGTTCAATATCGGACGTCACGCTCGCAATAGGTGAATCAGAGTCAATAGGTTGACCGCTGGGCTGAGGCGTCAATCCGGTGGTGGGTTTAGTGAAAGTAGCGAGGGACACATAGGTGTGGCTGAACTGCGGATTATTGCTGAAGAATGTCTTCAGAACGCTACTTTTGCCTGCGCCATAGCTACCTGTCAGTGCGATGTTAAGCACATCTGGATTTTCCAGAGCATGAAGCAACTCACGCTCGTAACGCGCCGATCGGCCATTCGTGACAACGACAGGAGTGAGTGGCTCAAAGTAAGGCCCACCTGAGGCAATCTGGCGCTGACTGGAAAGAACCCTGCCCGCTGCTTTCCCCCCAACCGCAAGCGCTTTCGACACCAGAATTAAGCGCTTTCTGATTGTTTTCAACATCTACCGTGATCTCATGCATGGCCTTACGGGTCCGCTGGACAGTCAAGCGGCCGCCGATTTTTCTTATGGCTGCAAAAGTTCTGCATCCACTCCAATAGCAGCTATATGCCATAACCGATCAAAAAAAGCTACGTACTTCAAAAAACTCTCCAGCAAAGCATGACCAAATCCCCAAGTAGATGTGCCTAGAACATTACATAAGCTTCGCAAAGTACAGCATCCCGAATAAGCCATCGCCTTATTGTGCGCAGTACTCGCTGCCCTCATGAGTATTCGTGGCATGTCGATACGCAACCACCCAAGTTATTGGCCAACAGGGGTCCGCTGAGCTTAGTGTTGTACATGCCAGCTCATAAGCCATGATTCAAAATTTATAACCAGAAAAAACCCAAACCCATGCACTTCAAAGGATAAAAATAATAATAGAAAAGACTCGTACTTAATAAAATTCACGTCAGCTCTTCTGCAAGAGGGCAATAAGAAGTCAAATTTCGCACTCATCAAGGATAATTCAGAAGAAATACGATCCAAAATATAGATATTATCCTTAACAGCCCTGTTGAGTGTATACGCTCAATCATACTGCGCGGTCGGTACTGGGCTCGATCAAAGATCCTAGGGGACTGGGGTACCACCCAGTCCCCTAGGGTTCGGAACGCCCTCCTCCCGGCAGTATCCAACGCTAGCCTTTTAAAGCGGCAACACCGCCAACAACTGCTCCCGCCGGATCTGCTGCAGCTGCGCGATCAGCTCCTCCACCGGTGTCTGAGACCCGGTGTGGAAATGCAGCAGGCGCTGGCCGATCACCGAGCCGAGCCACTCGAGTTCGTTCGATCCTTGCGGTTCTATTGCCAGCAGCAGGCAATCGCTGCCCAGGCGAGACAGCTGGCGTGCGACCTGGCTTCGCGGGCCGTGAGCGGCCCAGTCGTCATGCAGGTTGGTGGCCTCGTCCAGTTGCAGGACGGGAAGTTCGAGGCAACTGGGGAGGCCGGCCAGTAGCGCGTTCGCTACCGCCGGCTCTAGGCTGCCATGCAGGATGACCAGTGCCACGGCTGGTCGCGTGTGGTCCAGGGTTTTCCATGGGTGGATCGCCATGCTGGAGCTCCTCGTGACCGGACGTGGCTGGGTTTTGCGGTTTGGGCTTACTCGAAGGCGTTGTGGTAGGCGTTGAGCGCGGGCGCACCGCCGAGGTGCACATAGAGCACACGGCTGCCCTTGGGCAGTTCGCCGCTGCGGGCCATGGCGATCAGGCCGGCGATGGATTTTCCTTCGTACACCGGATCGGTGAGCATGCCTTCCATCTGCGCGGTGTAGCGGATGGCTTCGACCGTCGGGCCGTCCGGCAGGCCGTAGTCCGGGCCGCAGAAGCGTGGATCGATGATCACGTCCTGGTCGCGAATTTCCTTGTCCAGGCCGATCATTTCGGCGGTATTGCGGGCGATCTTGGTGACGGCGGCGCGGGTCATCTCGGCGTCGGCAGCAGTGTCGATACCGATCAGCCGGCGCTCACGCTCCTGGGCGCGGAGACCCACCACCATGCCACCCTGGGTGGAGCCGGTGCAGGTAGCCGTCACGACGGTATCAAAGAAGATGCCGAGGTCTTTTTCCTGCGCTGCCAGCTCGTCGGCGAAATGCGCGTAGCCCAGGCCGCCCAGCGGGTGGTCCGAGGCGCCGGCAGGAATGGCGTAGGGCTTGCCGCCGTCACGGCGTACCTCCTCCAGAGCGCGTTCCCAGGTGGCCTTCACCGCGGTGGAATAGCCCTCGCCTTCGAGCAGCGTCTTGGCGCCCATGAGGCGGGACAGCAGGATGTTGCCGACCTTGTCGTATACCGGGTCCTCCCACTTGGTCCACTCCTCCTGGACCAGGCGGCACTTAAGGCCCAGCACCGCAGCGACGGCCGCGACCTGGCGCGTGTGGTTGGACTGGATGTTGCCGATGGACACCAGGGTGTCACAGCCCTGCGCCAGGGCATCGGCGGCCAGCCATTCCAGCTTGCGCACCTTGTTACCGCCATAGGCGAGGCCGGACGAGACGTCGTCGCGCTTGGCCCAGATCTCAACACCGAGGTCCTTCGACATGCGCTCGAGCTTGTGCAGGGGCGACGGGAAATAACCGAGCTTGACGCGGGGAAAACGTTTTTCGAGGTCCAGGGACATAGCAGCGACTCCAGTGGTGAGAGAACGCCTTCAATACTAGGGAAAAGGATTAAAAAGGTGCTTTCGAATGGACGGTACGAAATCTGCTTTCCTTTTGAGTAAACCGAAAGAACCACACAGTTGTTCCTCAGAAAACCGCTTTTCAAGGAGAATCTTTTGATGAGCGAAGCCGCGGAACTTACCCCGGTAGAACGCAAGATCCTGCGCGCCCTGCAACAGGACGGACGGCTGAGCAATGCCGAGCTGGCACGCCAGGTTTCCCTGAGTCCAAGTGCCTGCTGGAACCACACGCGCAAGCTGTTCGAGAGCGGTGTCATCACCAGTGTCAGGGCCCATGTGGACCCCAAGGCGGTGCAGCGGGAGACCGCGGTGCTGGTGGGCGTGGTGCTGGATAGATCGACCCCGGAATCCTTCCAGGCCTTCGAGGCGGCCGCGCGCGCCCTCCCCCCGGTCCTCGAGTGCTACCTGGTGGCCGGCGACGTCGACTACTTCATCAAGCTCAGGGTCAAGGACATCGCAGCCTTCAATCGCTTGCACAGCGAGCGGCTGATCGCCCTCCCCGGCGTGCGCCAGGTGCGCACCTTTTTCGTGCTGAACGAGATCAAGACCGACGGGTTGTTACCCATTTGATATGGCCGGCTGAGAGGGACCGGGTGCCGGCCTATGCCTTCGACTGGCTTATGTCGTCTCACGACAAAATCGAACGGCGGGCAACGACGAACTGTGAGCAAGCCGATGCCAGCCATCTGGCGAAGACAGTCACCCGCTGATCGTCTTGTTCTCGTCGCAGCATCACGTAACGCGCAGGCGCAGCAACGTACGTCCCAAAGGGATTGACTAGCCTGCCACTCACCAGATCGTCGTAAACCAGCGCTGCTCGCCCCATGGCGATACCTTGGTCATTCAGCGCAGCGCTGATGGCTAGGCAGGAGAGATTGAACTGAGGACCTTCCACTTGACCACGATAATCGGGAAGGTGTGTCTGCAGCCAGGTAAGCCACTCGATATATTCCGGTGCCCCGGACCAGGGCGCGGCATCGTGTAGCAGTACGGCATTCTCCAGTAGGACCGCCTTATCCGATTGCAGACACTGCTGCAGGTAGCGCGGCGTAGCAACCGGAATCAAATACTCGTCCATCAAGAAGTCGGTATGCATCTGGTGGTAACTTATCGGGTCATAACGCACCGCCAAGTCAATGTCCTGAGCGATCATGGATTGCCGATCTAACGTCTGGAATTCGGCTTTTAGGCGAACCGGAATGTCACCTTCCTGCCGATTGAACTCTGGAAGTCGTGGCATCAGCCACTGTAGGGTAAAGGAAGGCAGACAATTGATCTGTAGCGGCGCATTGGGCGTCGCGAGTCGATTTAGCGTGTGTTGAAGTTCGTTGATCAGTCGCGTACTGACTTCGAACAAGAGCTCCCCGTTCGGCGTTAGTGCCAGGGTACGCGGCTGGCGGACGAACAGCGGATAACCTAGGCGCTCCTCAAGATGGCGAATCTGCTGGCTCACTGCGCTTTGGGTGAGATTCAGCTGCGCTGCCGCCTGGGTAAAGCTCAGCGAACGGCCTGCCATTTCAAAGCAACGCAGGCTACCGAGCAGCGAGGCATCCAAATTCACCCTCATAAGCTCCCCTAATGCATGTGTTAGAAAGCATTGTTATTACAGACAGATGTCCCGCTTTAGTATCCAGGTACTACAGCGCAGGAATCAACGATGCCCCTCTCGAATATAGCAACCGGCATTCTGGCAAAGCTCAAGGCCAAGCAACCTGTTTTATGGGCCAATCCAAGGCTCTCCTACGGCCAAGTCGAGCCTGTCGAGGTTGATCCGCGGATTGAGGATGCCCGGCAGCGACTGAGGCGTTGCGCACCGTTGCTCATGAAGCTGTTTCCTGAACTCGCCACTTGGCAAGGCGCAATCGAATCGGATTTGCAGCCAGCGGACGCGCTGCGGCGGGCGCTTGTGCCAAGCCAAGAAGAGTCGAGTAGTCGCTGGTTTATCAAACGTGATGACCAGTTGCCCGTCGCAGGTTCCATCAAGGCGCGTGGCGGCTTTCACGAGGTGCTGGCCTTCGCGGAGAGAATCGGCCAGGAAAACGGGCTGCTGAGTGGCAGCGATGATCGAAGCGTGCTGGCAGGCCCCAAAGCGCGCGAGTTGTTTTCCCGTTACTCGATAGCGGTCGGTAGTACGGGCAACTTGGGCTTGAGCATTGGGGTGATGGCCGCTGCTTTAGGCTTCGACGCGGTGGTGCACATGTCAGCCGACGCCAAGGAGTGGAAGAAGGATAGATTGCGTGATCGTGGGGTGCGGGTGATCGAGCATGCGGGGGATTATGCCCAGGCGGTAGCAGCCGGCCGCCTGGAAGCCGCTCTCGTCGAGCGCAGTCATTTCGTCGATGACGAGCATTCTTCGCTACTGTTTTTTGGCTACGCCGCCGCCGCTCAAACCCTTGCCCGGCAATTGGCCGAGCATGACCGCAAGGTAGATGCGCAGCATCCATTGTTTGTCTACATACCCTGCGGGGTCGGCGGGGCGCCGGGTGGTATCGCCTATGGCCTCAAGGCATTGTTCGGCGAGCATGTGCATTGTTTCTTCGCCGAGCCCGTCGCATCGCCTTGCTTTCTGGTCCAGATGGCGGCGGGCTGCGAAGAGCCTGTTTCCGTCTATGACATCGGCCTGGACAACAAGACCGAGGCCGATGGCCTGGCGGTGGGCCTGGCATCGGAGTTCGTCTGTCCGTTGATGGTCGAGCGCTTATCGGGAGTGTTCACCGTGACCGATGACCAGCTCTATCTAAATATACTGGCGTTGAAA
>Ga0157368_1001011_pt1 | contig 12374 bp, 12 predicted proteins | sample AttbisABBM3_FD_113146 | JGI IMG/M metagenome (GOLD analysis project Ga0157368, IMG submission 113146) | Fungus gardens microbial communities from leaf cutter ant in Botucatu, State of São Paulo, Brazil - Atta bisphaerica ABBM3 | ecosystem: Host-associated > Fungi > Mycelium > Unclassified ...
AAAGTATGAAAATCTTTCGTTTTCCAGAAAGTCCGGTGCACATCCATTAATTCCTGAAGTGACAACGTCTGCTTCTGACACAAAGCGGAAAGGCTGACTGAGATGAAGGTCCGCTTTGAGCGAGGAGCGGACATTCAGCCTTTATTACTACCAAATTTGAAAACTGACTGGTGATGTGGCACACCCCTTCAAACGGCGCTTCGGTGCCAAATGCCATTTAATTATCAATCTTTGGTCATTGCGTGATCCACGTCGAAAAAATTTCCTTAAAACTTATCCCATGGTAGACATTGGTTAACCATCGTTAATATCCTCCAGACATTAAAGAGGTTATGTGACTGGTCAGGCAGGCAGAACCCCAACGGCAGATTTTCTGAAACGAAGATCTGCCGTTGGGGTTTTTTTATTGCCTATCAAAGGTGAAAAATGAAAAACGAAGCACTGATAACAAAAATATTTGATCACATCGGCGGAAGGGAAAATATCAGTGATGCCAGCCACTGCATTACACGCCTGAGACTCAGGCTCTACGATAACAGTAAGGCTGATATCGCCGCGTTAAAAGCGCTGCCGGGGATACTGGGCGTTGTCATGGCAAACAATCAGCTTCAGATTGTGGTGGGTCAGGAGGTGAGCAAACTATACGCTGAAATGATGCTCAGTGAGGAGAGAAAGGACAGCCCTTCTGCTCAGAAGTCATCTGGCTGGCGGGAAATCATAAACGCAATAGCTGCGATATTCACACCTGTTATCCCGGCTCTGGCTGGAGCAGGTATCCTCAAAGGGTGTCTGCTGCTGTTCCTGAATATTGGTTTAGTCAGTCGTGAAACCGGTACTTACGTCATCCTGAACGCGGCTGCGGATGGTGTGTTTTACTTTATTCCAGTGTTACTGGCATGGAGTTGTGCGGTCCGGTTCAGATGCAGCATTGTTATTTCAATCAGTCTCGCCTGCTGTCTGCTTTTGCCGTCACTCGGCACATTTCTGAATTCCGCAGGCAAAATCAGTTTCGCCGGGATTCCTGTTATACCCACAACGTATGCTTCATCCGTAGTGCCGGTAATTCTGGCCATATACTGTTATTCCCGGCTTGAAAAACTGCTAAACGCCTTTATTCCCAGGGCATTAGCTCTGGTGGTTACGCCAGCGCTGAGCTTCTGCATTATGCTGCCGGCTACCCTGCTCGTATTCGGCCCGCTGGGAAACTATGCCAGTCAACTGGCCGCACAGACATTCAATACTTTTGCCGGTTTTTCACCAACGCTTACAGGAATTGTTCTTGCGACCGCTTACCCCCTTCTGGTGATGTTTGGAATACACAGGGCTCTCGTTCCTGTAGGGATTAATGAGGTTGCACTCCACGGCAGTACGACGTTGTTTGCGTTGTACGGCCCTTCTAATTTTGCTGAAGCTGGCGCCTCAATGGGCGTGGCATTGCGGGTACGTGATAAAAAAATGCGTTCTGTCGCCCTGTCAGCATCCCTCAGCTCGCTGTGTGGGGTAACTGAGCCCTCACTCTATGGTATTAACCTTAAATACCGCACCCCGCTGATCGCGGTCATGTGTGGCGGTGCTGTTGGCGGCGCACTTGCCGGTTTTGGTGGATCTGCTGCCTATGGTGTGGTTATACCGTCTCTGCTCACGCTGCCTGCTTTTTATGGCCACGGGTTTATGTATTTCATTGCGGGAGTCAGTGCCTCATTTCTGACGTCACTGCTGATTATGCTTATCACAGGCGTCAGAGAAACAGAGGGAGCATCCTCAACTGAGGCTGGTGACAGCGAAGCGGCGTCCGTTAAACACGTTGTCAAAAACGTAAAAGGCGTTGAGACGGTCTGTGCGCCAGTACAGGGGACAATCGTACGGGATGACGCGAATACGCCGGGTTCTTTTTTTCCGGGAAAAGGATGCTCTGTCCGCACCCGCGATTCGGTCATCCGATCGCCGGTGCAGGGCGTCATCAGCAATATTTTGCCCTCAGAGGGAATGATAAAAATCCTGTGTAACAGTGGCGCCGAGGCGGTTATAAGCGCTGACGATGTGGCTGGAGACATGACTTTTAGTGTGGAAAAAGGCGCACCGGTGACCCAGGGAGAGGTGCTTTGCGAACTCAAACATAAGAAAGAGGATCATGAGACCCTGGTAAGGGTCAGCATAATCAATGCGGAAAATTTCAGAGACGTAATCACGTCGAGCAAGCCCCTGGCAGTGACAGGCGACAAACTTTTGACGGTAATTTAAGGACGCCAGATGAACAATGACAACGTATTTCCTGAAAACTTCCTCTGGGGAAGCAGCATAAGTGCCTTCCAGGCCGAGGGCGCATGGGATAAAGACGGTAAGGGGCTGTCAGTTCCGGATGTCATTTCCAGGAAAAATAACCACCTGTATGCTGACACAAGCGTTGCCAGTGATTTTTATCATCGCTACGAAGATGATATCCGGTTAATGGCAGAAGCGGGTCTGAAGTCATTTCGTTTTTCCATCAGCTGGACGCGACTCTACCCGCAGGGTGACGAAGCCTTACCGAATGAAAAGGGCCTGACATTCTATAACCGGCTGCTTGACACGCTTTGTCGTTACGGCATTGAGCCCATCGTGACGCTTTATCATTTTGATTTGCCCTGGGGCCTGGCGACCCGAAACAACGGCTGGGCGTCACGAAGCTGTGTGGATGCATTTCTTAAATATGCACGTACCTGCTTTGAGACGTTTGGCGACAGGGTCCGCTACTGGTTAACCATTAATGAACAAAATCTTCTTGTGCGCAAAGACAAAATGCTCTTTCCCTGTGGAGAGGACGGGGGATCGCATGAGCGGGTCAGGCACCAGATAAACCACCATATGTTTCTGGCCAATGCACTGGCGATTAAACTTTGCCGGGAACTGCTTCCTCAGGCAAAAATCGGGCCTACCATCGCCTGGTTACCCAGTTATCCGGCTACAGCAAAGCCGCAGGATGTGCTGGCAGCCCAGTATGCCGACAATCTTTATAATTATTATATGACAGACGTCTATATTAAAGGTGACTATCCCGCCTGTTATCTGAAATTTCTTGAGGAAAAGGGCTGGCTGCCGGAAATCACAGACGAAGACCGGACGGTTCTTCGCAATGCCCGTCCGGATTTCCTCGCGTTCAACTATTACGTCACTTTCTGCGCCGAAATGTGTCCGGCTGATGCCCATGAGGATTATACCTCCATATTAAAACTCAGCGTGCCCGGACGTTTTCGCTACGTGGACAACCCCTGGCTTACCGCCACAGAATATGGCTGGCAAATCGACCCCATGGGCTTTCGTAAATCGCTGATGGACCTCTATACACGTTACGGTTTACCTCTGATGATTACCGAGAACGGTATCGGCACCCATGATGAGTTGACGGGTGATGGCCACGTACATGATACCTATCGCATCGAGTATCTGCGCGGGCATCTTTCGGAAATGAAAAAAGCCATCGCTGAAGGCGTTGAGGTTATTTCTTATAACTGCTGGACCTTCATTGACGTGGTGAGCAGCGGCAACGGTTTCGATAAACGGTACGGCCTTGTTTATATTGACCGCACTGAACAGGATACGAAAGCACTGCGCAGGATAAGAAAAGACAGTTTTTACTTCTATCAGGGCGTGATCAGCGCCAACGGAGCGAACCTTTGAGTCGTGAACCCGCAGCGATGAAAGTGAAAATCGTACTGAACAATAATGTTCTGCTGGCCGTTGATGACACAGGGCAGGAGCTTGTACTGCGGGGAAAATCGCTCGGTTTTGCTTTTAAGAAGGGAGACGTTATTACGCATTCTGACGCCGAATTTATTTATTCGCGTCAGGATAAAAACGAATCTGCTCTTCTTGATGCCGTGTTCCCTGATGTCCCTGACAGCCATTTCCGCGTCTCGCAAAAAATTGTCGGGTATGCTCAGGAAAAACTGAATATCCGGTTTTCGCTGTCTCAGTTCATCTCGCTGGTCGACCACATAACCTTCGCCCTGAACCGCCATGCTCAGGGGCTTTCACATTCCGCACCCGTCTACCCTATCCTCCGGCATATGTTTCCGCAGGAATACGCAGTGGGGCTTGAGGCTGTAAAACTGCTCAGGGAAGAGGCGCAGCCTGAAATTCCGTCTACGGAAGCTTATGCAATGGCCATGCACCTGGTGAATGCCTTTCCCGGGCAGCACGACGCAGCACTGCTTCTTACACATACGCGCACGGTTGAACAAATTATTAACATAGTTCGCCTCTCTTTCGATTACCCGATTAACGAAGAAACGGTGAGTTTCAGCCGCTTCGTTACGCATCTGCAGTTCTTCATCCAGCGCGTGATTAATAATGAGTTTTCTGAAAATGCGGTCGATGACTTTTTCGACGACGTCATCGCTAACTATGCGCAGGCTTACCGGTGCGCCTGCAGGATCAGACAATTCGTAGAGCAGTCATTTTCCATCACGCTGGGTAATGAGGAATTACTTTATCTGACCATTCATGTGAACAGGATTACGGCCTGACGTTAAGGGGATATCAATGAAAAAGACCTTATTCATAATTTCCGTTCTGGGTGCTGCAGCTGGCGCGGCGGCGTGGGCAAGAAAAGATTACAGGGCATGGCGGGCCCTGGGGCCCGGGGGATTACCTTCAGACTGGAAAGGATGGCTGAAAATGACGCAGCTGAGAATGCAGATGGATAATCCGCTGAAGCCCCGGGCGCTTCAAAAAGTCGTCAGCGAAACGTCCACTGGGGCGTCCCTGAAGCACCTCCCTGTCCGTAACGGACCACGTCCTAAAGTGGCACCACATCCCGTACCACACAGACAACTGGAACAGAAAATTGACGAAAGTATGCGTGCCCGTCTGCAGGGCGTCTTCGATCAGGCCCAGCGTAACAGCGAAGAAAAAGTCTTCTACCGCAACAGCTATTTTGAAAAACATACTCCAGCCCTGACCCTCCGGACCATCCGCCCTGACCAGGGTGACGCCTGTAAAAGCTGCGGTGAAATCGCGCACATCCATCCATCCGACGGCTCGATGCATATGATCCTGTCGCCGGCCGATGCCAGCCTCGTACTTGAAAAGGGGTGGGGAGAGACGCACGGGCTCGCAGGTAAAGCGCTGGGATTACCGGCCAGTTATATGCTCATTTATGCGCCCCGGGATGAAGATGATTTGAAGGTGGTAAGCCAGATTCTCGGTGCCTCGCTTGACTACATGACGGGCTGAATCAGACATGCCCGTTTTCAGGCCGGGAAGATGCCCGATAAACCGCCAGAAAAAACAGTGCGGTCACAAAGACCGCACTGCTTAAACAGTCATCAGATGGAATCACTCTGCGATTTTACCGTTGTGCCAGACTGCTTCTATTTTGCTGATGTCGCTGATCTGTTGATCAGGCTGTCCGTTCACAACAATCAAATCCGCTCTTTTACCTGTCGCTACCGTGCCTCTGTCCTTAAGATTCAGCGTGTCGGCTGCTGAACGGGTGGCAACAGAAAGGGCTTCTGAAGGTGACAGACCCGCACGAACCAGTAAAGCAAGCTTGTGATGCTCAGCAAAGCCCGGAATACGCATGGGGTTCGCCCCTGAGTCTGTACCGAACCCCAGACGAAGCCCGCTTCTGTAAACGGTGAGGGTATTTTTCAGATTCGTTTCGAAGCCCGCTTTCCATGTTTTGTAAGCCGGGCTCGACAATTGCTTCTGCGCCCACGCCTGGCTGCTGAAAAGCTTACGCTGCTCCGGGTTAAAGGTCTGACTGACTTCAGGCGTTTTAAGCAGTTCAGGCTGTTCGGCAAAAAGATAAAAAGACTCATCCACGCCAAGCGTTGGGATATAAACCGTCCCGTGTTCCTTCATCAGTTTCAGAAACTCATGGTCAACCGGCTTATCCCTGACACCGTGTCCGAGAATGTCCACGCCCGCTTTCATGATGTCTTTCGCATCCTGCAGGTAGTAAATATGGGCAAATACCTTGAGTCCGTGTTTATGGGCTTCATCGATGACGGCGCGGTAAATCTCCGGCTTCATTTTTACCAGTTTCTGCCCCTGAAAATCATCCAGCCACAACTTAATCGCGTCGGTTTTTCTGTCGGCAGCCGCCTGCACCGCTTTCCGTGCTTCTTCCGGCGTTGCCGGGCGGTCAAGCTGATCGGAACCCACCTTCACCGGCGGCCCGCCCTCAGGAACGCCGATTCCGTGGTCTGCACCAAAGATATCAGCTCCGTCGGCGCTCTCGTTGTGCTGCTCACTGCGGATTTCGTAGAAAAGAGGACGGTTAACGCCAAGAGACATCACGGTCGTCACACCGTATTTCTGATAAGTCATGAGCTGGTTAATAATATTTTCGCGGGTATACGCATCCGGTGAAGGCGTTACCCCCTGATACTGCGCCAGGTGGGCGTGGTCGGAAATCAATCCGGGTAGTACGGATTTCCCCGTGTAGTTTTTCACATCGGCATCTTTAGGAATGGCCACAGAGGCCACGGGTCCGACCGCACTGATGTTCTGTCCGTCCACGACGATACGCATGTGTTCCTGCGGTGGCTTTCCCGAACCGTCGATAAGGCGGACATCATCCAGCACGTAAGACTGTGCAGCCCAGCCATTAAAAGCAAACAGCGCAAACAGGCATCCAGAGAGGTATTTCTTTTTCATAAAGGTTCCTTTTTTTAGCAAACCTTCTGAGTCTGGATGAATTTATCAGGGTTCACCCGCCAGAAACGTGCAAACTCTGCCCCGTATCGCTCAGTTATTCATGCAGGGTCAGTGCACCGTACTCATCAAACAGTTTCACCACAACGTCGGTGGTTTTCTGAATATGCGCCTGCATGAGCTTTTTTACCTGTCCGGTGTTTCTGTCGAGTGCGGCCTCCATCAGAGCTTTATGTTCCGCATTAAGGTCTCTCTCTCCGCGCGTCAGATTGACGGAAAGTATCCGGTAGCGTTCGTTCTGAATAAAAAGCATGCGTTGCATACGAAGCAGCCACGTGTTCGGACATGCCGACGTCAGGGCATCGTGAAACCGGTTGTGACGCCGGTTCCATTCTGGCGTTCCGGGCTGTTCATTATCTCCGCTTCCGTAGCGTGCAAGAAGATGAAATGCCGACAGGATTTCTCCCTCCCAGTTCACATCGCCGTGTGCAAGTGATTCGCTCAGACATTCACACTCAATGAGCTTCCGTGTTGCAGTCAGGTCAAGCAAATCGGCAAGAGAGACGGGCGTGACGCGAAATCCTTTCTGCGGTTCAGCAATCACGAGATTTTCTGACGTCAGGCGGGACAGCGCTTCACGAATGGCACCGACGTTAGTGTCCAGCGTTTCGGCAAGCTCTTTCGTGTTGACCCGTGTTCCCGGGACGAGCTGGCAGGAAAGCAGAGCGTCACGCAGACGGGAGTATGTCGTCTGCGTGAGGCTTTCTCTGGAAGCGAGGCTTTCATTCATAGAGATCACAGTTTCCTTTGATGAAAATAAACTATCATGTATAAAATAGATTTTAATACGATAAAATCTATTTTGCAGCAATGAATCATCTTTAGGAGCGTATTATGACGGCTCAGCTTCAAGAGGTCTCTACCTCGGATACATTTTTATGGAACGGCGTGGTGGCAACGGAATGCGGACGGCTGTTCGCAAGCATGCCTGGCTGGACCGGCCCCACGCCTGGCGTGGTGGAAATACTGGAAGACGGCAGCTGGAAACCTTTTCCTGGCAATGAGTGGAATAACTGGAGCGGCCAGGGCGATCCACTGAAACACTTCGTCGACGTGAACAGCATTTTTAACGACGGACGGGGAAGCCTCTGGGTGCTTGATGCCGCAGCGCCTGATTTCAGCGATGCTATTGAAGGCGCGGTGAAGCTGGTTGAGCTGGATATCACCACCGGTGAAACCCGAAGAACGCTGGTATTCAGACCTGAAGATGCACATGCAGGTACCCGGCTCGCACACGTCCGCTTCTGGAAGCATTACGCCATTATGGCCGAGTCGCGGGAAGGGTCATTTTATGTCATTGACCTGCGCGATAATTCCTACCGGAGGATTCTGGCCGGACATCCATTGATGCGCTGCCGCGCCGAAGATGTGCCTGTTATTGAAGGTCGGAAAGTGACGCTTCAGAACGGACAGCCCATGTATATCCATAACGACCTGCTGGAAATTCATCAGGACAACCAGACGCTGCTCTTCATGTGTCTGTTTGGCGCCCGAATTTTCCAGGTCGACCTGAACCTCATTACCGATTTTTCCCGGAGTGAAGACGAAATCGCTGCCGGGATTTCAGTTTATAAAGAGGTCGGCACCTGGATTGCCGGTATGTGCCGCGACAAAGCCGGAAATATCTACCTGACAGATGCGGAAAACAACGGCGTTTCTGTCATGAATCCCGCCGGGGAGATCACCCCGCTCATCCGGGATGCGCGTATTGTCTGGCCCATCGCCCTTTCCGTAGGCCCGGACAGCCGCGTTTATTTTCCGTCCTCTCAGCTTAACCGCATTCCGATGTTCTCGGGTGGAGAGGACAAGGTCCAACTTCCCTGGGCTGTTTACAGCTATCCCGTCTGACTACGCTTTGAGGTATGTATGAAAATTTGTCGTTATGGTGACGCCGGCTTTGAAAAACCCGGTGTGATGGACACTAACAATCAGCTACGTGACCTGTCCGGTATTGTCGGCGATGTGACGCCCCTGACGCTCCCGGTCATTATCGAAACGCTCAAAAGTGCGGAAGATATTTTACGCCTTCCGGTCGTTCCGGGCAGTCCGCGGCTGGGTCCCCCGCTCAGTACTGTTTCCAAGTTTGTGGCCATCGGCCTGAACTACCGTGACCACGCCCTGGAAGCCAGTCTTCCCATACCTGATGAGCCGGTTGTGTTTTTCAAGGCACCAAGCTGTATCAGTGGCCCTGACGATGACATCATCATCCCCCCGCATTCAACCAAACTCGACTGGGAAGCCGAACTGGGAATCGTTATGGCCCGAAAGGCAAAGCAGGTCAGTAAGGAGGATGCGCTGGAGCACGTAGCAGGCTACTGCATTGTGAACGATGTGTCCGACCGCGGCTTTCAGTTTCAGTCGTCACAGTGGGATAAGGCCAAAAGTTGCGACACATTTGGCCCGATGGGACCTTATATCGTCACCCGGGATGAAGTGAGCGATCCGCAGAATCTTGCTATCTGGCTTGAGGTTAATGGTGAAAGACGACAGGACAGCCATACCTCACAGATGATTTTCAGCGTTGCAGAGATAGTCTCCTATGTCAGCCACTACATGACGCTTCTGCCAGGCGATGTTATTGCCACAGGCACGCCAGCAGGTGTCGGACTTGGTATGAAACCCGAACCGGTCTGGCTCAAAGAGGGCGACACCATTCGTATTCATGTGGAAAAACTGGGCTATCAGAATCAGATCCTGAAACGTTGAGCCAGCAATCTTGACAGACGATGAGACCGGCAGGATGTCGGTCTCTTTACGGGAGGCAGGATGGCAGAAAGGAATATCTCATTCAGGGCCGGTATCGGCAGCACCGCGCACGTTCTTCAGGTTCAGCCGCTGCTTGCGCGAAATATTGTTATTGATGAACCCACTGTCATACTGGTTCGTCAGGGAAGTAAATGCATTCGCACGGGGGGAAAGGAGCTGGTCATTAACCCCGGAGAAGCGGTCATTGTGGGTGAAGGAGAGTCATTCGATATCACTAACATACCGGCAAAAGACGGCAGTTATGAGGCTGACTGGCTCAGCTTTAACACCAGTCTTGTCACAAATTATACCTGTACCAACCGAGATGCGGCTCCTGTCTCCGGGGTACATAAATTAGGAGGTGCCAGCGCCAGTTTCCGCCGCGCTTTTTATCATACCCGAGAAGTATTTACGGATTCGGCAGACATTCCTGAATCCATTGCTGTAGCACGCATGCATGAGATGCTGGGCTGGCTGAATGAATACGGTATCTGCTTTGGATATTTTCAGCGGGCCGGAATCGGGAACAAAATCAGAAAAATCATTTCTGCGGATGTCTCACATGGATGGAATATTAATGAAGTTTCGTGTCAGCTCGGTATGTCAGAAGCGACGCTCAGACGCAGGCTTACGGCAGAAAAGACCTCTTTTTCACAGCTTATCGCTGATGTGCGCATGTGCCGTGCGCTGACATTACTTCAGGTTACTGACCTGTCAGTCACGCAGATAGCCTACGAAGTGGGTTACATCAGCCCGTCAAAATTTTCAGCCCGTTTCCGTAACCGTTTTGGATTTTGTCCGGGTCAGGTCCGGACGCTGAAAAATGCTGAGCAGATAATCCCGGCCTGACCCGTGTGGTATATTACCTGCCCTGGGTGATACGAATTTTGGCTTCTCCCAGCGCATTGGCTTTGGTCATGAAACCGACCATTGCCGGGGTTGAATCAGCCGTGATATTCGGCAGTTTATCAACCTTCAGCGCAGTCAGCGTGACTACATAACGGTGCGTCTGGCCTTTTGGAGGGCATGGGCCACCGTATCCGGGCACACCAAAATCGGTGCGCGTCTGAATTGCCTCTTCAGGAAGACCGCTGTTATCTTTGGCGACGTCCGCCGGGAGTGATTTTGCATCAGCAGGAATATTCACTACCTGCCAGTGAACCCAGCCCAGGCCTGTTGGTGCATCACGGTCGTAAATCTGCAGCGCGAAACTTTTTGTTCCGGCCGGTGCGCCTGACCATGTGAAGGAAGGTGATTTATTTTCGCCGGCACAGCCGAATCCGTAAGGCTCACTGAGCAACTGAGGATTACTGAAACGACCTGCACCCAGTTCTTTACTGGTAAGAGTGAAACCGGCAGCGAGGGCTGACTGGCTGAGCATAGCCAGGCACAGTGTACCGGCCACCGGAAGCAGAAATTTTGACATTGGGCATCTCCAGAAGGTTTGTCGCCCATGATTTTAGTCACTGCAGGACAGGGTTTCGCTCCTGAAACAGTCAAAGACTGTTCCAGTACGCTCATTTGAAATGATCCTGTGACGACCTGCTTAGCGCCTCCTCCATAAACCAATAACAGGCCTGAGAAGTCCGCTACGAGCGATCTGCGGACATTGCTAACAGCGTTCTGTATGAATCAACGGGGGGCAAGTCAGTGTTACTGTCTAATCCCCATTGACTGGAGGGGGCACTTCGAGTCCAGGCTCATCCAGTGATTTAGTCATTCTTGGACATAACAGAATACTCCCAATCCCGCTTTGCTTCATCAGCGCTGTTACCTTTGCCACAGTATTCAACTCCATTGAAGCTGCCATAGACAGACCACTTTTTGTTGTTCTTTGCAGTACTGTCTGGGCCATACATAATTTCGCAACGCTCACCCAGAATTTCTCGGTATGAAGTAAACATATAAAATCCTCATGTTTCCTACGGCTTCGCCGTCATGAATAGGGCCCTCCCTATTCATAGCTTATTTTAAGCTCGAAAACGTACGCTAACAGGGTTAAGCCAGTGATAAAAATGCATTGATTTAGGTTCATCCAGACTGGTTTAGAGTGGGTGCGATATGAGCACAAAAACTTCTGGCGCAGGATGAGATTGCTCAAGGTGGGCGGTGGGAATCCAGCAGTAAACGTTGCAGTTCTGTCGGTGAAATCAGTGCTGCCCTGACACTGCCCATGCGAACATGAACGTACCCCAATTAGCGCACTAGGCATCACAGCGATATCGATGCCACTATCAATAGTGCGGCGCTGGCGGCTTAAACGTATCAAGGAATTATTGCTCTGCGCCATTTACAGATAACCCTGAGCATATCCGGGAATTCTTATCGGGTATGTGAAGGGTTGAGCAAGCCACCGGCGCGGTAGCGTTGCATCGCCCCATTGAACTCACAGTGAATAGCGGACGTTATTCGTTTTTTTTTGTTGTTCGTAATCCAGCAAGTATTTATCTAACGGATAAGCAGTGTCTAAAGAGTGAATTTCGCCATTATCTTTATCAATTATGAACGGTGCATTTCCCGCCAACTGAGCGGAAAAATCACCCGTTTCCAGATACTCTCTTGATTGATAACAATAGAACCAGCCTTCTGAAAATCGGCCATGAAGTGTAATGACAACTGGAGTGTCAAAGCCTTTAAGGTAATCCAAAGCTTTTTCCATGGCATTTTGATAAGTAATCATTATTCCATTCTCAATCAATAACGTCATGTGAACTAGCCGGTTTGACCAGCTCCCGACAAACTAACATAGCACTATGTATGCAACTTCCGCTCTTGGCACATAGCGGACGCTAACATCTCTTCCTTTTTCCGCTTTGAGCGAATAGCGGACGCGCGCAGTTAGCCGAGAGTAGCTGAAGAATTTGTGAATGAAGCCGCGTATTCATTTACAGGAAGCAGGTCACGGTGATTCTGCAATAGAGACATAATCC
>Ga0157368_1001012_pt1 | contig 12363 bp, 11 predicted proteins | sample AttbisABBM3_FD_113146 | JGI IMG/M metagenome (GOLD analysis project Ga0157368, IMG submission 113146) | Fungus gardens microbial communities from leaf cutter ant in Botucatu, State of São Paulo, Brazil - Atta bisphaerica ABBM3 | ecosystem: Host-associated > Fungi > Mycelium > Unclassified ...
ATTGCTTCCATTTTTCATATATTCAAAAAAAGAACCAAAAATCTTTTACCTCCTATTTCATTTTCAATTCTTTCATTTGTTAATGATAGACTCTTTATTTCTTAGGAGAAGAGTTATGAAAAATCTAACACTTTTCTCTTTTATAGTTACAACATTATTTCTTCTCTTTTTAGCTAATTTTGTTTGTTTATCAAATACAAAAAATCAAAGGTCTTCTATTTCTTGAGATCAACAAAGAATGTCAATCCACCTCTACTAGATCTAAGACTTACAGGAGAATCTTTACTCAAACCCAAAAATACATAGTGATATCTGAGGTTTTTCTTTGATAAGAAACTTTCTTTCCATCAACACATTCACTACTATGCTAATAAAGTGTTATCCATGATTAAAGGTATAAAGATGTTAGAAAACTCAATAAGAGGTTTATCTCCAACACACAAATGTCTATTGTACAGAATGTGTGTTCTACTGATCACTTTATATAGATTTCAGTAAAAAAGAAGAATGTGATTCTGTTGTCAAGAAGTGGCAGATATACTTTCAAGCATCAGACTATAAAGGAAACTATTTCCTCAATCTGAATAATGACAACAATCAACCTATTCATCCTACCTACTCTAAAGATAGTGCTTGGCTGAAATACTTTGGCATATCTAACTCATTGTGTGCAAATATCACAAGAATGATTAAAAATCATGCTTCCATTGGTGAATACAGATGAAGATTTTTTCCCAGCAAGTCTGTCACATGTCCATGCAGCAATTCTCTTATAGAGATAAGGATGCACATTCTATATGAGTGTATGATATATGAAATCATGGAATCCAAAAAGGAAGTCTTTCAAAGATGTTCTCATGTTTCTTGAATTCAATCCAAGAGCATTTTGCTTCCAGAAAGACATTACACAGTCATGATATTCTACCTAGTGTAGTATTTCATCTCCTATCTTTTTCTTTTTCTTGTTCCTTTTCTTTTCCTCTTATTTAAGTAATTACAGTGTGTAATTACTACAGCCTACCATCACATCCCATGTAATAAATTGTTGATTTAAAAAAAAAAAGGAAAATGTAGTAAATATAAAACACAATGATGAAACAAACCCCAACATATGTCCAATGCATGTAACATATAAGACAAACATCTATAGAATATGAGGCATTATTGTTTGTAACATATACCATCTAGTGTCTGTCCAATGTCTGCCCACAATTCTATTGTATACTTTCTTTCTGCTGGCAATTCACATTAACCACTTGTGATGCCATGCTGCTGGAAACAATGGGAAAGTGTTGTCACAGTGGAGAAAAGGGCTTAGGAGAGTGTGCTTTAGTATATAATGTTAGCTGTGGCCTTGATATGGAAGTGTGAATGCCAATTGTATCTGATGATCCAGATGGACAAACTCGGACTTCTGATGTTCTTGATATTTTAATAGACTATCACCGTTCACATCGAAGTCGTGAGGCTTGATGAATTCCCCAGCGAGCTGATCAGTCTCACACTGGACAAGTGAATTCTGCTTCTATCAACCCGTTTTTCCGGCGTTTATTGCTTCCGCATATGCTAATACCGATCCTGTTGACAGAGTATCCTTGACCCCTTCTTTTCTCTTTGTGGCCACCACCAGCTTTCTACTTTCCCTCTCTGCTATCACTCCAGGCACTTACAATCGCCGCATCGCCTTGCGTTATCTTTGTCGTGCTTCCTCGTCCCTAACTTTGATCCATCTTACGCATCCACTGTGCGACGAGCCTAATTCGAGGAATTGAATCTTGGGAAATGGTACAAACTAATGCAAAGTTTTCAATTGTTGTAGTCTATATGAGTATAGGAATGTTTGGGAGGACAGGATGGTTACATGCCGCTGCTTATCAAACAAATGCAACCTGTTCAGAAGACTGGAGCTGGATGAATAATCAAAATGGATCATCCCCCTGTCTGACAGCTGCAGCCATTTCGCAACCATGCTTTTCTGACGGTAGGAATCCGCTGAACTTCCGTACTTGTACTTATAGTCTATCTTCCAAGACTTCCAAGTCGTGTCCCTTGGCCCTCATAAGAAGTATATGGAGGCAAGCATGTCTTACAATAACAAATGCTACTGGTATGTTGTCATCATTTGTGGCAGATTTGCATTTATCTCATTTCTGATATAGTTCTTGGGCCGTATACAACCTGATCCAGGCTTGTACAGTTTGTCAAGGTCTAGATGATGCAGTTTTAACGTATGCATGGCCTCTCCTAAGTCTTTCGTGTCTCAAACCTTAGTTCAGTTGGTCTCAATGGTCTCAATCGTGCAGCGACAACTTGACGCCCGATCGGTAAGCCTGATTCAAACTTACCCGTCTCGATCCACAGCTCATGGAATTTAACTATTTGATTCCAGTGCTTACCCCCTTGGGTTCTCAATCCCAGACAGCTATACCTTCCCTAGATGGGCTGCCACAGATCGTAAGGGTTGTATGTTATTTCCCGCGTATCTATACTCAAAGGTGAGACAGCTACCACATGGAATGAATGGCGATTCAACGCCCAACAAGCCCAACAAGTAAGGAATTCCAGTGCGTCGAAGTTCGAAAACGTGGCTTTCCTCTTTCTCATGAACTTCGTTAGAGCCCGGTGACCTCCAAGATCCTTCGCCGCCGCCGTCAACTCATACCAATGTCGGCGCGATCGCAGGAGGTGTGGTAGGAGGTGTACTGGTTTTTGCGATTGGGATAGCGGCTGCGATTCTCCTGTACTGTCGTCATAAGAAGGCGCGGCATGCACCTCACATGTCTCAAGCGTTCGTAGGCCATCATGTTTCCTACCCTTCTAACACTTCTGTTGGGAACCACGGAATAGGCATTGGATACAACCTCCTATTACTTTCCTCTTCACCTTCTAATGATGTCGATAATCGAGTTATGAACAGTCCAAAGACTCTTCGTACTCATAACCCAAGTCGTAGTTCTTTATTGACTCAGGAGTCTCCGGTTTCGTTCCCAGGGAGTCCTTCAACACAACAAGGAAACCATGTCCAGCCCACTTTCGCGACCCCTCATGGTATCGTTTCCCCCTTTCCGTTAGAAAGACCTCTCTCTCAAGATACATCAAGCCGTCACGAAAGGAAGATGTCCGAGGTTTCAATTAGCAGTGGATCAGCAGCTGCAATTGTACGCCGAGATCCTCCGGCATATTCTGAAGCACCCCAAGGACACGGACACGGTGACTTTTCATCGATGGCTCCCGATGAGGGCTCGAGCTATGGCGGTTCCACAACAATCATAACCGCACCCCCGGGCAATTTCCCAATACCAGTCCACGAAAGGGGTTCATCAGTGGGTACGATAGACTCAAATATCTCCTCAACAAGTGCAGGGTTGTGGACACACTCTGGTATTGAGAGTTTGTATAGTGTTACAGATCTTTTGGGCTTCGGAGATGCACCTGGTCCGACGGGACCTACTATCTCAAATGCCCCACGAGGCCAAAAGCGAACAAGTAGACTATGGTCTGGACAATAATCTCTGTTGACGTCTTTGTGTTAGCGACAGTACATTCATTGTCATATTTCGTATCACAATCTTTTCTGTTTGATCTACCGGGTACTTAAATAAAGATGAACTTGGACAAAGTAATGAATACGGCAAAACTCGAATCCTGCAGGTATGGAACACAGCAGTACTGTTTGAGTTCATTTGGAGGCAGTAAATTCAGCGGCTTACATTTGATCACAAATAAATGGTGAACGAGGATCACAAGAAAAGAGTTCTAATAGAATGTAAGGTATCAACAGAGATTCATAATTGAAAGGGATTTTATCCCCGTGCAGCATGAATACTGGGGAACGAGAAAAGGCGAGGGTGAGTGGACAGAACCTGTGCGACATCTTTCCGCAACGCGTCACAGTGATGGGTAAGAAGACGAGAGAACAACTACACTAACTCAGCGTCGGAAGGATGTGAATGCAAGCTATCTTGGATATTACTAGCCAATTGAGCGTATAATCGTTCCGTACGTATTTTGAGGGTCTAGGAGACCCCGAGGAGCGTTGAGATTATTTGCTATCAGGATTTCAAACTACGGAATTCTATCACACGAATGTCCATATTCGAGTAGGATAAGATGCACTTAGAAAAACCCCACTACTTTGCGCAGCCTTGATTAAAAGTTGAATATAGTCATATCTCTCCCAAGGCGAGTTCCAAAGTTACATCGCCCCCGAACATCTACATGTACTTCATCATCTACTTGACTGAAGAGGTACTTAAGGGCACTGTGATAGCTGTCATCCAAGGCTCCTCGTTCGGCAGAGAGGTGGAAACTGAATTTTCAAGCTTGGAGCACTTGGTGATCGGCAACCCGGATGCAACCAGATTGCATAAACACAGCATTTAGAATAATGCCAAGAGAAGACTGAGTCATCGAGTTATAGTTATATTTAGGCTTCTGGCACAGTAATGATGTATGAAAGGAGTGAGAGGCTAGAACATTTTGGTTCTGCATGAGAAGAAATGCCAGTTCAGCAGGCGGAGCACTGCCACTATCGCTACATTGTAGTTTCCTAAACCCTGACCTAGCTCTTTTCATTTTGACTGAAGTTCAGGCATGCATTGCTTCTAGCCGTGTGAAAAGATCGTGTGAAGGACTACTACTTGTTATGCATGATTTATACCCAATTCGGTAGTTTACGATCGGAGTTTTTAACCGTCAACATGACTGATCATGGGATTTACCATATTCTGTCACTTGCCATATTCCACACTTGCCCTCATCTAGTCTGCCTTTGTATTCAAGTTCTCGCCCGGGTCCAGCTGGATCCGGTTAAACATGTTTGACGCAACATGACCTCGACGTAGCTACGTGCTGTGCAAGAGTTGTTCATGATTGTAGTGTTTCTCCACCCTCGGCAATTCCGGGTAATGAGTTTAAATTTAGGGCGGAGTCCGCGTGGAAAACAGAATGATGGGGTATCTGCTACTATCTTCTCCCTTTCTGTCCACGGCTACCGTCCACAGTTCAGTTCGGTTCTACTTCCTTCTCACTATCTAACCTCGTCGACTTCGGTAGTCCGGTCGCAGGTATTGCAAGCATGAGGTGGATGGACTTTAGAGGTGCTATTTGTGTCCTATTAGCGTTTGCCAGAACGGGGATGAGTACGGTACTCCCGAGAGCCTTCCATGCAACTGCGACGTGCTCTCCCATGGACGGAGAGAACTGGAGCTGGATGAATAATGTGCAAGATCAGACCCCTTGCCTCACGGCTGCATTCACCATTGGGCCCTGTGCTTCTCCAGGTGCACTTTTTTCAAAAAGCTAAAGAGCAATTCTAACTATCTGTAAGATTACAACGTGGGTCCCCTAAATGACACCATACGATACACGCCGCCTAACGGGACCCATGCTAACATCTGCATTTGGTATGTTTGCAGTAATCCTCGTTTGCAGTAATGTTCATTCCCGAATTATAGTTCTTGGGCGGCCTACAACTTACTCAGTGCATGTACGCTCTGTCAAGGCTTCCCGAACAGTACATCATCGTATATCATGGCTCTCTTATAGTTCTGGTGTGATGCTGACCGCCTGAGCAGCTGGATTGTCTGGTCCCAAGACTGTGGGAATTTTATTTCGACAACTCGGTATGTCCTGGCCATCCTATCCATGGGAGGATCCGGTTGAAACCTGAAATAGACCCTATCCTTCAAATGTACCGCAGGGCGTTACTTTCCCAAACTGGGCAGCGAGGGATCGTGAGAGATTTTCGAGTACCTGTGCGAATTACTCTGCTTATCACCACCTAAACAGCCACCCTCTGGCCTGACGGTCGCTTTGATGGAGACGCGGCTCATCAGTATGAAATGATGCGTCAGCAGCGATTTTTTAAGATGATCTTCCCAGTTCTTATATGATCCTTAGATTCTGGTGACTGGATCGATCCCTTATCCAACACAAACAAGGGTAGTAACACTGGTGCGATCGCAGGAGGTGTAGTCGGAGGTGTCGTAGTCCTCGGGATCGGGATAGCCGTTGCGTTATTTCTGTATTGCCGAAACCAGAAGCAGCGGAAAGCGCAGCAGATACAGAAAGTGCCTCAGACAATCAAAGAGCTTTCTGATTACCAAGCACATAATCCGTCGGACTTCTCTGCAAGAATGGGCATGATTTATACCCCACTAAATCCTTCATCTTCGCCTTCCAGTGGTCTCGCCAACCAATTTTTGAACAGTCCAGCGACCTTCTACACCCACGACAGCAGCCGAAATTCCTTGATCGGCTCATCGATGCTATCGCATACCGATGTTCTTCCCTCTCAAGCCAATGTATTAGTAACAGTCGACGGCACTGTCTCTCCATTCACGTCCCAGAAGTCTTCTCAAGCTCAAGACAATTCTATGAGTGCTCACAACAGAAAGATGTCTGAAGCTTCGGCGCAAATGGTAGAATCAAACAGAGGTCGAGGTCCCATGAACCCTCCCGCATACTCTGCAGCACATCGTGGTGGCAGTGATTTTCCAATTCAAACAACTGACTCAATTTCGGGTCAGAATGGTCCTTCATCTATTATCACGACTTCCTCCAGACCACCTAATGAGAAAAGACAATCATCATCGAGTACAGTGATTTCACAAAGTACCAATATGTCAACACCAACTGCATTTTGGTCTCATGGTGGTCCAACGAGTTTGGATGGTGCTGCCGAGTTGATTAGTCACATGAATACTCCTGCTCCTTCCGAAGCTACACCTGCTTACAGTGGACCTGGTCCAAATGTGGATGTACCACGAGATGAGAAGCGAAGACCAACGATCATGAATCCGACGTCTACTGAAGACGGAAAGAGCTCTGAAACCATCTGATTATTATTTCTATTTTGTCGAGTTTTGTGTGTACGTTTCCAAGGACTTGCTAAATATATGTGTACCATCTATTGACATATTGATTCAAAATTATAAGTACAACAACGGCAGGATACAACCACAACCAAGAACTCTAATTATCCAAACCCATATCTACCCACAACTTGCTTGTCATTTCTCTCACCGTGGGCCAGGCTTGCTCTCGTTGCACCTTCAACCGTTTGTTCGAAGATACTATGACACCATCTCTAAGTTGATGTTGATAGTGCTCATCGCCGTCTGTTGTACTAGTTCCATTCATCAAAGAAAATTCCCCTCTCTCCTGTCCCTGTTCATTCTCATTCTCATTCTCCTGCTTCCGCTTCCGTTTCATCGCCAAGAAATGTAAATACGTCGAACTATGTCGAGCTGATGGTGGACGAACAACATTGATTGGAGGACCTGAAAACCAAAGCATTTCGTTCGTATATGGATCACGATCAAAGTGCTTGGCTTGACAAAGGAAGGAAGTTCGGATATCAGCAAAAAATTGGGTGGATACAAATATGGAAACTTACTAGTTTCAGGCGGTAGCTTTTCCACTTGTATGTTATTTCCTTGAGATAAACCTCCAGCAGCAGCGATCAATGATCTGTCAAGAACCGGTGGTCGAATCGACTGAGCAACCGTTTGGAGCTGTTGCTGCTGGGGTATGGGTGCTATAGACCCGGAAAGAGCATTCTGCACCATCGTCGCTGTCGTCGTCTTCGTCATCATCGTAGTTGGTCCAATATACTGCCCTTTACTAGGCCCAGAATCATTTCCTCCTGATACCTTTCTTGCGCTCATTATTTTCCTTTCATTCGGTATATCCTCCAAAGAAGGTATAATCCCACCAGGTCCCTTCACTTTACTCCCTTTGATCAAAAAAGGGCTAGGATACCTTATCGGATATACCGTTCTCTCAAAAGGATAAATCGGCATAAACTCTGTGCTCTTGCGCACTTCCTCCGGTATGCAAGAATTCCAATTCTTGATTTTGACAAATACGCGATCACGATCATTGTATCGCGAGTCACAGACATAAAGTGGGAAGCCCAAGAACCAGTACGGAGGTCGTGGACGCCCACGAATATGGCGAGCTGTGAATTGGCATGCAATCTTTTCGATGATGTCTTCTACTGGATGATCGGCGAAATGACCTGGACACGGACTGCAATTTAGCATCTAACCGATACTGGTTCACAAAAGGAAAAGTTAGCTTGAAAAACAGAGACAGACGCTCACTTGTTTTGAATACTTCACCCTCCCAAAACTTCCTCTCAGAGGTGTGAAATGTCTATCAGAGCCCATGAAAAGTACAACACCACCATTGACAATGTTTGACTATACCTGTTCTGGTCGATAATACCACGATACAGTAATCCCAGCCTGCCCAGCTTTCGTTCTAACAACAAGTTACCCCATTGCCCATATATAATTCATAGGATCGACAAGTAGTACTCACGTTTCTTCTGATAACCAACATCGGAATATTTGAGCAATAATGGGTCGACTAGGATCGTCTGGATTGCTCAAATGTACCCAATCAGCAAGCTTAAAACTCCTTCCTTTGTAATGTACTTCATCGACAAATGTCCGATCCCTTGACAAGACCCTGTGTGTTGTAACTCCACTGATACCTTCCGCATCACTTCCGTGCACTGGCTTCGTTGTTCCTGGACCGGCACGCAGACCAGCAAAGTTCTGAGTTGAGACAAAAGGAGGTCCCGAAGGCGGACTGGACGATACGAGTGCTTGATATAAACGCTGCAATAGGAGAATGTGGCCATAAGCTTCACCGTTTGGCTCATGGTGTCTTCTCGCCTTCTCAAATAAACGAGCCATTTCTTTATCAAATTCTTTCGCGTCTGCATATTTCTTATCTCGTGCTCGTGCCTATGAATCCATTCATTTAGACCAATACCGCGCAATAATCTAGCGAGCGTCGAACCTCAATGAGCTTGAGGGAGAGTGGCATTGTATATGAAAGATATGGTATCGTTGACTCCTCTGGAATAGCCTCCAGCGACGAGGATGGCTTGTTACCACTAAATCAAAATAGTCGGCCCAAATAATCCCAGGAGGACGAACGTACGTACGTGACGTCTTTGTGATTTTTAATAGCTTGCACAAACTCCAACATTTTATCCTTTCCCCCCAAGTCAAGGTCATATAGTTGGTAAAATTTCAACACATACCGATGTCCCTTCCTTCATCCATCCCTGATCACCAAATCCTGACCATCGAGGTAATCCTTTCTCCAGCTGCCTCACAATTTCTTCACTCTCAGGGTCTCGGTCAGTGACTGCCTCCTCTCCAGCCACATCGTCCTCTGCTACAATATCAATTTCCGCGTCTGGAGACGTCTGTCTTTGCGCAGATTTTGGTCGTATTGGTACGGGCTTGGCGTATGTCGTGGTATTTGTGCTTGGCCCAGATGTTGAGCGTGGCATTTTCGACGGTGACAGGATTGGAGTCGGTGTTGTCATTGTGGTGGTGGCAGGATGAGATTGTGCACTTGTTTGTAGCGGTAGTTGTTGAATAGCAGATTTCGTCTTGACAGAGTGTTGTGGCTGCTGATCTACAACACCATGAACTTTCTGTGCTGATGAAGGCGGCGGTGATACGCGAGGGGACGAAAGAGAACCTTTCTTCTTCCATTCCATCTCCAACGCCTTCTTTTTAAAGTATAATATGAATACACCATGCTTCTCTCGTAGATCACAAAAACAAATAGCACCACGAACCTTGAGCGTTTCTGCATCAAGTGCTATTTGACTTCCGGGCTCATTATAAAATAATGCATTCCAAAAGACGAGAGACAGATCTGTGTATACGTCCGACGTTTCCTTATACCGCCCTTTCTCGAGCCCCGCTTTGACATTATTGATACAACGTGGTTCAGGAATGACCTGAACAAATGGTGTCAATGTAAGAGAGACCAAGTTGTTAATGGTGCTAATGAAGAAGGTTCACCTCGTAATATTGCGGCCAATCTACGCGATCAACCAAGTCCATGAACATCCCGCAAAGCAGCCGCTTCCCCCGCGGCGCTTGCATTCCCAGCAAAGCATCTATGACCTCTTCTATAGCTGTCTTCTGTGTTAGATTCAAGGGCATTTTACGCGAAACAAGGTCGAAGAGAGTCACGAAGAATTGTGTGATATATTTGGCTACGCTTAGTAACAAAAGGCAAGCTCAAGACAGATGTTTAATGTACAATTTTTGAAAGCGTTCTGTACGATTCAATGCATTTACAAACAGGTATCAAGGCAAATAGGCAATCTAGTATTGGCCAAAACAAAAGGAGACGTTATGATCTAGTACAAGAAATTTGGTATTCACTCTGAGCAAGGGCAGAGAGTAACAAGTGGTATGTATCCTTCATTCAGAAATCATCGCAGTCATTCAGCATCATAAATCCTAGTATTCCTCCAATTCAAAACACAAGAACTCGTCCAAGCATAATCCCTCCATTTGCGCCAAAATTGATATTCCGAACGTCTTTCCCTCCCAATCCCAAACCATGTCCCAAACCAGGCCCAGGGAGAACGCCTCTCCACTCGACTGGGTGATACGGCCTGGAAGCCACATTTTCATCCCAAGAATCTCTTTCCTCCTTGGGCAAACTCTTCCGTACTGGCGGCAAAGGCACAGGGCTTGACCGATAAAATTCTTCACAAGTCAAATTGAATGTCCTTAATGACCACGGAACCCATAATGAAGGCGAAGGTGCCCGTCTGCGGCGTTTCTGGCCAGTGGGCTTCCGACTGGTCCCATCAACACTACCTTTCTGGGTGGGTGGCGGATTACAAGATGATGACGAAGAACTCGAAGTCGATCCGGCCGAGGATGGGGCACGACCATGCTTTGGAACAGATACTTTATTGCCAGATGAGTCGTGATCGGAGGGCATATCGGATGGTGCAACGCTTGCACTTGCTGGGGGAGAGGTAGAGGAAGAAGTTCCACCACCACCACCGACAGGAACGGCGTTCACTGGCTTCAAGATGCACCTACGGACGTGTCGGTTTAAATTTGACGCTACGCCGAATCGACGGCCACAAGTATCACAGACAAAAGCTGAGAAGCCAGGGAACTTGAGCTTCCCAGAGATAAATAACGACCGCTAAACTTACCCTTTTCCCCAGTGTGGACCAGGAGATGCTATTTTATCCACAACGTCAGACTCTTGATTTCTTACTTGTACCTTGGACACTATGCTCACCTTTCTCAACGTACTAGGACGATCAAACCTACGTAGACGAACTCAGCACAGCGGAAGAGGACCCATACGAAACTGCGACTGACCGTTTGTGACACATTGTACAAGCATGCTTCTTCTCTCGCGATAAGATATCAGGAATAGACATCAAAGCGGTCGTATCTGGGACACCAGAGGGCATCTGAATGATGAGGGGGGGTTGTTGGGCAACGACATCCACCGCAAGCTGGGGTGTCTGTATTCGTCTAGTGTGTGTGTTTGGATTCAGCAGAACAGCCATTGCAGCAGGAGTAGGTAGTTGGGCAGTAGGGGAGCGCAGATTGTGGGTTTGGCCCATTGTAAGGGCGGTTTTAATGGTAGACGGCAGATCGAGAAGTGGAGACGCAGCGGTAGGAAGCTGAGGAAGCAGTGGAGGATGTACAAAGGCGTGTGGATGGAGATGAGAGCTGGTTGCCGCCGGGTGGCATTCCCATTGCCATCCTTGGATGTTCTGTTCATGGCTGTACTCTCTACCAGACACCGCTGCAGCACTGTTGTTGTCTGCGCCGAATGCCAGGCCAGCAATGTCGAAACTGCTCGTTGCACCGGGCACATAGACAGGTGCAGCAGGACTGGTAGAGGGGTCTCCCCGGCCAGCCATGTATGGATAATCTTCATGTGGGTACACAAATGATGATCCCCTGGAGAAGCTATAGTGATCATGTACTGGAGAGTATGGGCTGTAGTAGTCAGTGTTGTTGTTGCTGTACTGCATAGGAGCGCGGGATCAGAAGACGGATAATAGCTGGATTTTATATATATATGTGTGTATTTTACGTGAAAAGTTAACCCCAATCTCTGATCAGATCAGACTTGCTCAGGGGTCCTCAAGCCTCGTGTCGCTGGCGACCACAACCCCGTCCCTCTCGCCCTCTTCTTTTACCTCACAACCACAGCTGAACATACTATCTTCTGCCGATCCTTAATACTTAGGACAGTACCCCACAGACAACTATTCAGCTCACAATGGTCGACCAAATGTTATGAGTATCTGCATCCTCAGGGGTAACTACGGACCATATCCTGTCATGAACTTGCATGAGAAAATATTTCGCGTCCTCAACTTCGAATAATTGATGACCAAAGCAAAAATTCGATGGACTAGTTTATCTCTGACAATGTGTAACTTATCATAACTTGATGTCCCTGAAAAACTTACCGTGAGAACATAGATTTGAATGGAAGCTTGTACTTGTATGGATCAATTCTATTGTCAGATCAACATTGACTACGAAA
>Ga0157368_1001013_pt1 | contig 12339 bp, 15 predicted proteins | sample AttbisABBM3_FD_113146 | JGI IMG/M metagenome (GOLD analysis project Ga0157368, IMG submission 113146) | Fungus gardens microbial communities from leaf cutter ant in Botucatu, State of São Paulo, Brazil - Atta bisphaerica ABBM3 | ecosystem: Host-associated > Fungi > Mycelium > Unclassified ...
ATATTATGATCGTCAGGGCCACACCTGTTCAAGGACTATCTATATATATAAAGAAACGAATTACCAAGTACCTACGAGTGTCGAAGTCCAAAGAGAGAATTCATTTCATAACGCCCAAACACCGAAAACCAATATCAACTAACAACAAATGTGCGTGCGTGCGTGAGTATGCAAACGAGGGAGATACAAGGTCTACATCTGAAACCTGAAAGACGACTAGTGACTGATATAATGTCCATGTGCTCGATAATCTATATATAAGTTCGAAAAGTCCGGTTCAGAAAAAGAACGTGCAACAACTGTGGTAAATGAAAAAAGCAGTCTATGATTCCGAAAGAATTTTATCGATAGATTGATTCAAAAAGTCCTTTCTAGAAGACAGGTCCGCCCTAGGAAATCGAGCTGCCATCGCCTCACGAGTAGTCCTATTTAAAAAAGAGAGAGAATACCATCAGATAACATTCCACACACACACACAAAAGAGAAAACTCCATACTTTTTAGTAACAGTCATCAAATCCTGAGTACTCAAATAATTCCTAAGCGCATGGAACAACTCTTCATCCGTAGGATTCTCCGTCATACTAGGCGTCGCAAACGGATTAACACTCGTTGCAAACGAAAACGTCGACATCGGTCTTTGCCCCATCCCCCCACCAAGTGCATTCATCGGTGAAGGCAGTGGTACCTGCATCCCATTAAACCCTCCCATTTGCGATCCATGAACACTCCCATTCCCCATCATCCCCATATTCATCCCCATCGGCATTCCGTGCATACTCCCCGTATTCTGATACCCAAGCGTAGGCATCATAGGCATATTATTGGCACCCCCATATTCAGATCCTCCAGCAATCGATGGCGTTCCTCCCCCTCCAAACGGCATATACGGCAACTGAGGCATTCCACCACCACCACCATACTGCGACATGGGTTGAGGAACCCCAGGTCCACTACGATGCGTCGACATATTACTATGCGAATGTTGACTGCTCGGTGGTGGTAATCGAAGATTGGGATTACTACTATTATTATGCGTTAGGTTCGTGTCACGATAAAAATCACCCGCTTGAGACGCTTGATGATACATATTGGGCGACTCATATCCCAAAGGCGAACGATCACCACCACCACCATCGAGACGAGATCGAGACTTGCTGTACTTGCTTTCATAACCAGTTTCATCCGAGTGGCGTGATCCCATTTCCCATGCTTCCGCTTCATACTCTAGTATATCCATTTAACTCAGTAATCAAACACCAGAAAATAAAAAGAAAAAACGCACCGCTAAACTTTTTAAGTGGTATCATCGACTCATCAAACTTCTCTTCCTCACTCATCAACACCTTCTTCTCCTTACCCTCACCAACAACAACACGAGTATTACCCCAACTAAACTCATCCATGCACCAGAACGAATACACAGGAAGGAAAAAACTATAAACCGGGTACCTATACGGCAAAAACATCTCAGCATTCATATCACATTCAACAAAATATAGCACATACGAAGCAAGATAAACCACCATCCAACCAACGAGCATAAACTCCCGTTTCAAAATGAATATGATCGCCTGTAAACCATATGTGACTGCTAACATGATAATTGCAATCTGAGGGAACGCAGCACTTCGTGTAGCAACAACAATAATCAAGTAAAGGAGCTAATGAAAAAAAGATAGTATCATTAACACTCTTCCAACCAACTCATATAAGAGCAAACGACTCACATAAACGACCGTAGCAGGAAGAATCTAATCCATAGATCAACAATCCCCTTACCAACCAAACAAAATTTTCCACTCACCAAAGTCCCCAACAAATCAATAAACACGAAAAACCTCATCGAAAAACAACAAAATCCAAACAACTCCGGCAACAGCACCAACTCGCACAAATTATGCACCGTCGAATTAATCCATCTCCTCCTCTGTGAAAATAACACTCTCCAACTCTCAGGTGCCACCGTATGTGCAACAGCATCAGGACAAAACTTGGTCTTGAACGTCGGAAAATGCTTCATCAACAACGTCGTCAAAAATCGATCCTCTCCCAGTGAAAACAAATTCTTCTTGTGCAACGTATCCACATTTGGCTCAGCATACTCGTCAATGATCCGATTCGAAATAATAATGGGTCGCCCTTTATCCGCTGTACGCACACGATAGAGCGAGAAACATCCTGGAAGACAAGTCACAGATCCAAAGAGCGATTCAAAGGATTTAGAAAGATGATGAGAGATATAGTATTCGTAAACTTGGATCATAGTCCACCAAGAGCCTTCTTCATTCTCGAGCTTGGTTTCACCACAAATTCCAATAATACTAGAATCATCCGCACAAGAAGCAACGAGTCGATTGAGTGAAGCCGGGGTAACAGTCTGGACAAGGGAAGAAACAATCATCATCAGCACTACAAAAAACAAGGAAAAAAATACGCACGGTATCAGCATCCACCGTAAAAATATACTCATAAAACGCAGGATCAATTCCAATCACATTCCTCATCTGATGATACACCTCCAGCTCCAATGGCGACATCGGTGCATCAAAATGCACACGATTGAGATAATGCATCAACAAGATCTGCGAATCTCGCTTGCCACGATTGCCAGGTTTGGACCGTTCAGTCGGTTTACCAACTTTGACCACAACCATGTACCTATTGAGCAATGAACAAAAAAGGTTATCGAAAAAAAGGGAAAAACACGCACGGCACGACGTGTCCCTCAAACTCATACAACCCAGAATAAACCTTGGCATAATTAATCGCTCTCGATCCCTCTCCGATACTCTTAAACAACAATGGCTCCGGATCTAGTTTCGGATCTACTCCAAGAATGTCCAGGACAATCCTCGGTGTCGTACGATCATTCCCACTTCCAATGATATTCCCATCACAGATGATAAATATAAGCTTACGTTTATCATCATAGTTCAGCGCTGCAAGCGAGTCAATAGTCCGACGAAGTGAGTCTTCTCCTTCAGTATAACAAGGAACTTGACAGAGTACGAATTTGTCTTGATTTTCGGGATACCGTTTTGATCCGAGTTGTAAAGCCGCAAGAACTATTATATCACTCAATTTCAATACCAATTCCTCCCTCCAAAAAAAATAAAACGCACATTTCAATCCCATACTGGCCATCAAAATCCCAGACGCGATCAGCAACATATAATTCTGCACCTGACATCTCGGTGTCTTCCTGAAATCCGTATCTCCAATATAAAACAAATTCTTCAGACAGACCGTATGCTGCGCTCTCGCCTGTGAATTCATAGCATTCAACACCTGATTCAACTGCATTGTCACATCTTGTCCTGATCGCTGTCGGAATATATCCGAGACACTCGCATTCAAAAATGCATATTGTGGCGCAGCCGAATTGAGTGAGAGCGTGTTGACATAATCCGTTAGATCATACAATCCTTTTTCCCAAACGCCCCATATCCTATGTTGCAACATCCATGAATAAACGAGAGTCAGAGCCAGAGTCAGAGACACACACACACCTTTGTATATCTTGATCCGCTGCCTGTGCTTTAATTTCCTTCCAATCCCAAACAAGCGGCCCCTTCCTATACTCTTTCATTTTGGGCAAAAACTGGGTCGTATACCAATTATCATTCTTCAACGCACTACTCCCACCACTCGCATCAATCCCACTCTTATGCATCGCCAACGGAGCCGACGGTGTAAAATTCTTCGGTGTGATAGCCATATTCGCGTCTGTCACCAGATCAGGACACGCCAGCGTCAACGGCGGAGGGAAGTACTGTGTCAAATCACTCCCTGCTAACACATCCAACGAATCCGGTGCATTCGATGGCAAATTGGAGATGTCCGAATGATCTCCCCAAACAAAATTGGATACATCATAAACGACACCTTGTACCGAAACCCAAAAATCATTCGATCCTTGATGTTGAGCGACTTCATTATTTGACCAGGCTCTATCAAACCCAGGACATAATAGCCTCCCAAACTCGATGATATAAAATATCACAATTGCATTGAGGAGGAAAATCAACCAGAATATAGTGATTTTTTCTCTCCACGCGAGTTGAACATCGGGACGTTTCATTCGACCAAGGTATCTGAGAACAAAGTTTGGCATGAACCAAGTCGTGAGCCAGACGATCCAGAGCCACCATCGACGTGCGCGTGTTGTAGGAACTTCTTCGACTGCATTGGGTGCCTCTTTGACTACGAGGTCTTCTTTCACTGAACTGGAAGGACCAAATCCGCGTTCTCCATCGCCGCCTGGACTTGAAGGTCCATCTGGGGATTTCTTATCCCAATCAGACCAAACACCTCCTTCGTCTGTACCAGGGCCACCAGTGTTAAGAGACCGTTGTCCGAAATTAGGCGTAAGTAAACCACCAGTTGCATAACTCCCTTGCGCAGGATCGTTCAACCTCAACAGATTATCCGCTGACTCTGATGCAAAGTACCCACCCGGGGTAAACTCCAGTCCTGCACCACTACCATGGGTATGATCCGTTGCATCGTCTCCAGGACCAAAATCGTCCTCTTCAACGACATCATCAGAATTTTTGCGTTCCTTCTCCGCCGCTCGAACGTGATCTTCAACCATTTTCCATGCAGGGTAGGACAACCAGACACATCGATGTCCTAAAGCGTAGTCCACACCTTCTTTCCATCCATTTGACCTGACACACTGCGTGATCCTTTCCTCGTCCGATCCACGCATCGTGGGCACATAGCGATCACAGAATACACTCAAATCGTAGTCAACGGTAAACTCGACACTTTTCCGAGCAACGATATCAGGTATGAGTAGGGATCGGATTTGGTTCTTGACACGGCGTTTGTCAAAAGAGTTGGGTGAAGATGAATCATTGGGTCGAATACAAGATATCGTCCATAATTGCGCTCGATCGAGGGAGGCGAAAAGTTCGGAGAGTGTGAAGTTGAGCTGCGTAGTTACGGGATAGGTTTTTGTGGGATCAAGGCGAGGATGATCGTCAATGGGTGTAGAGGAAGAGTCGATTGTCGTAGATTGGCGGAGGGGACGAGAGGATACTTGAGCTTGGACGATGATATTCTCATCTTTGTTGTGTTTCTCTGCGGCTAAACTGGGACCGGAGAATAGTTTGGAGACAAAAGCATCCGATGAGCCACGGAGGAGAGTAACATATGCTGAATCCAGCAAGTCAGCGTCTTTCTCGACAAACCCTGAGATATCGTATGTAGACGGTCCAGCGTAGTGATTGATACCAAAGAGATGACGATCCTGGGCACCACCGACAGAGGGGGAGGCAATATAGGAAGCATGGACACCGAATTTAGATGCCATTTCCTGAAGAAGATCAGAATCTCTGTGATCGCCGCTCTTGCCTGACTTGAATGATGAACAAGCTTTGTTGATGACGCCAAGTAAACCACCCGGTTTTCGTTGAGCTCGTTCGTTCAGGGTAGCACCACGAAGAAGTTCAACACAAGCACCATTATCCATGGTTGATATGTTTGGCAACGTGATACCATCACCAGCAATCTGTCCGTTGTACCCGACGTTTTCGAAAGTGTGGCGGAGAATATAAGAGTGCAGCAACTCGTCATTGAAATTGATGCAAAACTCTTGGAACATGTTCTGGCCGTATGGAGAGATAAGGGGAGCAGCACCTGAGAGAGCGATAGAGGTGGTTCCTGATGGGTTACGAGTTTGGAAACCTGGTTGGTCGTGAAGGATGATTTGAGTGGATGGGGAAATGTCTTTTGGGGCGAGTCGGTGATTAGCGGTGTCGACGACATAGGCGAATAGAATAGCGTAAAGATCTCGGACGCAATGATCGCGCTGGGCAGCAGCCTGTTCTGCACTGAGAAGAACAGTATAGAGCTCCTTTTTGACATAACTTGTCTTGTTGGTAAGGACTTGGGCGAGGTCGTCTGGTGCTACGCCAAGGAGACGTGCGGCACGGTCAAGGACCTGAGGGTTGGTAATGTAAGCAGCGACATCCTTTGCATCAGGGTCGGCAAACTGAAGGTTGCCGAGGAGGAGGATGGCGACGAGGAGACCAAAAATAGATGTCATGTGCTTTTGCTTGAAGCCGAGAGTGCGCATAGCAGCACGGAGGTCGCCCATTCCGATGGCGTCGTCGCTGAAGGGACCAGAAGGAAGACGGTAGCAGCCGGAGGAAGCGAGGAGAGCATAGTCCGAGGCATCCTCGAGATCAAAAGCATCGCGCTCTTGAGGGGCAGAGCCTGCGAGGAGCTGGTAAAAGACATGGTAGGTGCGTTCTTCAGTGGAGAGGCGGTTGAGACGGGATTTGTCGAGGCCGTAGGTGAGGACCTTGGCGGAGCTGATGCGGCCGCGGTCATTGAAATGGAGTTCGAGACAACGGCCGTGACGTGATGCATTTGGATTCATGGGGGTTTTGGCATTACCGAAAGCATCGAGGACGGTGCTGAGGGCCTGGATCTGGGCTGCAGTGCGGGACTCTTTCTTTGAGTGTGCGGAGAGGCGGAGGATCTGGGAGAGAAACAGGCGGAGGCTGGAAGATTTTCCCGAGCCCGTGATGCCTCTGTACAGCGAGAAAAAAAGTGAGGAACAATGTCGATAAAAAAAAAGGAAAGAAAACAAACCTGGCAACGATGGCCTGGGACTCTTGGCGCCTGCGCATGAGCAGATAGACCTTTGCGGCCTGTTCATAGAGATGGGGCTGGAGGGGTCTGGGCGAGTCGACGAGGGGAACAGAGGTGTCCTTGTAGCAGCGGTTCTCATAGTCTCTGGCACTGAGATCGTTTGTGTTGGCGAGGGCTTTATAGGGATTGAGGACGACGAGGTTGGCAGTGCCGATGCGGGTGTAGGGGAGGTCTGCGCGGAAGCGGGCCTGGAGGACGGTGAGAATTGTGTCGTCGCTGGGGTAGACGGTGGCCTGGGCGGAGGAAGCGACGAGGTCGACGAGGTCTCCGCTCGCCACGGCCTGCGTCGACATGGCCGAGAGAGAGACTGAGTGTGACTGAGAGAGTGACGAGTGACTGAGAGAGTGACGAGTGACTGAGAGAGTGACTGAGAGAGTGACGAGTGAGTGACGAGTGACTATGTGACTGAGAGAGTGACGAGTGAGTGACGTGTGACTATGTGACTATGCTCCTGGACATTAATGTAAGTAAAAGCCGTCACTGTGAACCTGTTCCTTGACTTACAACACTCAGCGCAGACTGTTTGCACGCTCTGACCGTGTCAAGGGCGTCGACTTCCACCCAACAGAGCCTTGGCTCCTCACAGGTCTTTATAATGGCTCCGCTAACATCTACAGCCTCGACTCAGGCGCCGTCATCAAGTCCTTCGAGGTCGCAGACGTCCCTGTCCGCTGTGTCAGATTCATTGCCCGTAAGAACTGGTTTGTTGCAGGTTCAGACGACTATCAGCTCCGTGTCTTCAACTACAATACTCATGAAAAGGTCGTCACATTCGAGGCCCATCCAGACTACATTCGATGCCTTGCAGTCCACCCCACTGCCCCTGTCGTCCTCACCGGCAGTGACGACATGACCATAAAGGCCTGGGACTGGGACAAGCAATGGCGCAACATCCAGGTATGGTCTCTTCATCGCCCCCCTTATCATCCCTCATCCGTCCGTCAACAGACATACGAAGGACATACCCATTACATCATGAACATCGCCTTCAACCCCAAGGACACAAATACCTTTGCTTCCGCCTGTCTAGACCGTACTGTCAAAATGTGGTCCATCGCCGCCTCCACCCCCAATTTCACAATGGACGCCCATGAAAAGGGGGTCAACTACGTCGAATTCTATCCGGGTTCAGACAGACCCTACCTCGTCACCACTGGCGACGACAAGACCGTCAAGATTTGGGACTACCTCTCCAAAAGCTGTGTCCAATCCATGGAAGGTCACACAAACAACGTTTCATTCGCCGCTTTCCATCCCAGTCTTCCCATCATCGTCAGTGGAAGTGAAGATGGGACTGTCAAGATCTGGAATAGTGGTACATATAGAATAGAACATACCTTGAGCTATGCACTCGAGCGAGCTTGGTGTCTTGCTCTTCGAAAGGACACAAACGAGGTTGCTGTCGGCTTTGACGATGGTGTCGTCGTCATCAAGGTACTCCCCTTCACTTCATTCCTCCTGTCCCTCTCCTTTACTAACACATCATCTCCTAGCTTGGTAGAGACGAACCCATATTCTCCATGGATCCCTCCGGCAAGCTCGTCTACACACGCAACCACCAAGTCTTTTCCGCCAACCTTGCCACCCTCTCCGACACTGTCTCTTCTCCCGATCTTACCGATGGTACCTGCATCCCACTCCAAAACAAAGACCTAGGCTCAACAGAACTCTTCGCTTCCTCCCTCCTCCACTCTCCCAATGGTCGCTTCATCACAGTCGTGGGCGATGGTGAATACATCATCTACACTGCTCTCGCTTGGCGAAATAAATCTTTTGGAAATGGTATTTCCTTCGCTTGGGCTCCCGATTCCAACACCTATGCCGTATTGGAAAGTCGTACTAAACTCAAAGTGTTCAAGAATTTCAAGGAGAAGAGTGTCGGTCTGGGTGGCGGGATGAAAGGTGCTGGCACTTTTCCTATTGAAGCTATCTATACTGGACCGGTCCTGGGTGCTCGTGGGCCTGGTTATGTGATGTTCTGGGATTGGGAAACTGGAGAGATTGTTAGAAGAATAGACGTCGATGCTAAAAACGTAAGGGTAGCTTCATCCTTACTCAACTCTCCAATAAGCTGATAAGCTTTTAGATCTATTGGTCCACAACAGAATCACTTGTAGCCATCATTTCTGACGACTCATTCTACATCCTCCGTTTTGACAGAGACGCTTATCAAGACAAAATCGATGAAAATGGGGCAGCCCGAATTACAGACGAAGGTGTTGAGGAAGCTTTCGAAATCATCACAGAAATCAACGACAATATCCGAACAGCCAAATGGATTGGTGATTGTCTGATTTATACCACGTCCTCTCGTCTTTCCTACTTTATCGGTACATCCACCTATACCATATCCTCTTTCGACCTCCCTTCTTCATCTTCCGGTCGATTATACCTCCTCGGATATATCCCTAACCATAATCGGGTTTATTTGGCTGATAAGGATATGAAGATTTATGGGTATGGGTTGTCACTTTGTGTCGTAGAATATCAGACAGCGATTTTGCGTGGGGATTTGGATGCTGCTGAGGAACTTTTGAAAGCAGTTCCGAAAGGTGAGATTAACAAAGTGGCGAGATTTCTAGAGGGTCGAGGTGTGTTTCCACGGTTTATTTTTCGATGTATATATTGATAATTGCGATACAGACATGAAAGAACTTGCACTTCAAATCTCAACCGATCCCGAACATAAATTCGATCTTGCACTTTTGCTCGATGATCTCGATACAGCCCATTCCATTCTCCTTTCCTCTTTCTCTTTTTCTTCCACCACCACCAATACAACAACAACGACGACGACAGAAGAAATAACGGCACTAGCACAACTCAAATGGAAAGCTCTCGGTGATCGAGCACTCTCACTTTGGAAATTCGATCTTGCCAAAGAATGTTTTATTCAAGCTGGCGATTTAAGTAGTTTAATGTTAATCGTGACGAGTATGGGAGATCGTGGAGGCGTATCCAAGGTGGTTCAACATGCCAGTAAGTATTTATCCATACGAAAATAAACATGAAAATGACAATTATATAGTTGAGAAGGGACAAAACAATCTCGCTTTCGTGGGACTTGTTCAATTGGGTCAAGCAGAAAGATGTGTGGATTTATTAATTCAAACAGGACGTGCGCCTGAAGCTGCATTGTTTGCGAGAACTTATGCACCTAGGTACGTTTTTAGAGAGAAGGAATTTGAAAGGAACTAAAAAAAACGTTTATATATATATTAGCAAAGTACATGATGCAGTTGTATCTTGGAAAACCGAACTTCAATCTAAGAACAGAACAAAAATAGCCGATAGGATAGCTGATCCTTTGATTAATTCGGAATTGTTCCAGGAGAACTGGGACGGAGCGTTGAAGAGGGAGATGGAGATGGGTATTAGTGGTGAGGAGAGAGGTGAGGAAGGAGAAGAAGAAGAAGAAGAAGAAAAAGAGGAGGAGGAGGAGGAGGAGGAGGAGAGTGGAGAGGAAGAATAGATAATCGTTCGTTTTCTTTGTTGGCGTGCCCCTTTGTCAAAATCTGAGGAATATTGTTGAATTGGACTCCGAAACAGAAATTATTGGGGATTTTTCAATTTTCAATGCAACGCTAACTGTCACATTGCTCAATTTGTCCCAACAAACTGGTATACGATCTTGCGAACGAATCCAGATAGATGCTGTGGATCATTTTGATAAGTTGCCTTACGAAAGAAATGAAAAAAGGGTTTCTCAACTCGATCAGGATATGCAAACTCACCATCACCAGTGCCATACCCATCGCTGCTAGCTATTTGCCAATGAAAATAGAATGAACGAAGTCAAAATACTCAACCATCGGTTTATTTCACGAATGAAAAACGTACCAGAATTTCACCCCAATTCCCGGTCTCAAATACCAACCCATGTCCTCTCAACGTGATCCACAAACTCTCCAGGCTCTTGGTCAAAGAAAACATCATCAACTCCGTCCTTCTCCGTTTCTCTTCCACCAAAATCGACAATCCTGAAAAAATACCTATAACCAAGAACGAGAATTTCGAAACCAACAGGTCTACCACAGATTGTGGTATACGTTTGAAGATGGTGGTCTTCAAATTAGTTGGCACAAGACCCAACTTGATTCTACTGAGATATCGATGTAGCTTGTGTTTATAACAGAATAGTGCTGACAACCAAAAAAACTCAGAGGAAGGCTCAAGTTGAAATGGAGTGAGATGACATTACTTTGATTGGTGACAACCAGAAAACCCATAAATGCCGAGCTCCTCATACTCCCTAAACCTGCTCTTACAATCACAGATCCTGGATCCTTGAGGAAATTCTTCCACTTGAATAATATAGGAATGAAGTGGAGTGCACCATAAACAGGCAGAACCCATTTAAAGACAGAGAAGAAACCATCCAAAGGGGCATATGAACAGACAGACACTGTTGGATGTATCGCACTACATGGCGCGTAGCGATAAACATACTCATGAGGTGATGAAGGGTTGAGATAATTACGTCGAAATAAAAGTAATTCAGCTTTGTTCGACGATGTGATGTTCTGAAATTACACTAACTAATCAAAACGGAAACTTGGAATAGGGTTTAAGGCTTACGGGCAATGATAGGATTTTATCCAACTCAGACAAATTAAACCTGCCTTCTCTGACGAGAGTCGAATTCATGTTAAGAGCTGGCCCAGGCACTCTCGCTGCTTGCCCCAGCCTAGAAGAAGTAACTCAGCTACATCTCAAGTCAAGATATATATATCTACCAAGTGCGATAGGAGTGTGGTAATGCATCAGGTCGTAGTAAGAACGCATGCATGATCTGTCCACACCTGTTCATAACGATTAGGAAAGTATTCAACCAACGCACAAACAAGACTTACGCTAATGCAAATACAAGAGCGTCTCCATGAGGGATGTGAATTCCCTTACGTGTTGTGTACGAGTTATAAGACCCTTGCAAGCCGCTTTACGGCCGTCAAGTATAAAATATGTTAAATTTGATACGACGAACCGGACAAACAATTGTTGAGCGATCAAACTTCTGCGAGTCCTCTTCTCCCAAATAATCGCTAGTCCGCCTGCGATAGCCCCAGCAAGTGCGGCGTGCCATCTGCGGGTCTGCTTTCTAGGAAGGACCAATTGGGCTCGTGCACTGAGTTGAAGCTGCGTCTTTCTGTCATTTTGGACTACAACAGTTGTTATGGGAATCTGGACTTTGGCGCCACCATTTCCGTCAAATGCAGTAGGTGAGTTGGAAGAAGACAGCGCTGGAGTAGCGATTGAGAGTGCATTTATGAGGAACTTGTACACTGATGTAAATGTGCCTTTGTCGGATAATTAGCAAGGACACAGGGTTTGACGTATGAAGCATACCAAGCATAGCAGAAAATCTCCAAGTGTCTGAGCCAAATATTGCATGCCTAAAGAGCGCTGGTCTAAAGTCTCTAGAACGAGCAAGCAAGCATCATTTATTCCCGGTTGACTATAGACCGATGGAATCTACCTGGGAACACGATAGATTCGAATGAGAGCAAGCATTATATTTATGCACGCCCGTATGCCGAATGCTAACGAGGCCGAGCCTGACAATTGTCTGTTTGTTCAGGTTGCCGGAATGAATGTTGTCGAATACATACGAAAGCCACCTCGAGCAGCATGCTCCAGACATTCTTTCACCGTCTGTAACTCGAAAACCTGCTCG
>Ga0157368_1001014_pt1 | contig 12329 bp, 11 predicted proteins | sample AttbisABBM3_FD_113146 | JGI IMG/M metagenome (GOLD analysis project Ga0157368, IMG submission 113146) | Fungus gardens microbial communities from leaf cutter ant in Botucatu, State of São Paulo, Brazil - Atta bisphaerica ABBM3 | ecosystem: Host-associated > Fungi > Mycelium > Unclassified ...
GAATCTTCTATATCCTTCTGTGTAATATGTGACTATATGACCATGACATGTGACAGTTTGTGACAGTCATGTATGATGTCATACTAATCTCTAATCCTAAGTCTAAAATAAGAAATTAAAATTAAAATTAAAAATAAATAGAGTCTACCATCTTCAACTCTGATACCACAAGTAGTATAGATAACAAGACAGATAACATATCAAGACAGAAAATGGAGTCAGAAGAGTATCAGAAGAAATATTATATGAATAGACAATCTTGGCTTTAATAGAAAATATTACATCTAGCTTGAACTCATCATATAGTTGTATTTTGAAAGAAAGAGAGCTTGGGTGTATCTAGAGCAAGTGTAGCACAATCTAAGTTAATTATCAAACTAGAGAACTATCTATAGTAGCTATTGTTCTTAAATACAAAAAGTATTTTCTGATAACAGTATCTCAATTTTAAAAGAGGGAGTATATTTATGAGTATGGGACAGAATTAGATATCAGAGTTTGCAAGTCTTAAAGTTGGTTCACATGACTAGCTAAATATTATTGGTATGATATACTGGTACTTAGCTACTTCTCTTAAACAGTATTAGAGGAAACCTAGGACTTCATCAGAATTGACAGAGTTCATAAAGTAATCACTCAGTATAGACATTGTTGTCATATGCTAAGTCTAACCCCATAAATAACCCATCTTTTATGACAGTATTATTTTTTATACATAACCCATCTTTTACAATAGTATTATTCTCTTATTTCAATCTTATAAGTACTTGGTCTTCTATAGCAACTTTTTACTCTTTGCTAGACTCAATCTTCTATAGTAAAGTTTTTCTTTTCCAAACTACTGTCAGTGTCTTACCACTAAAACATCTACTTGTGGCTGTATTATGAAACATCCAAGTTCTCCTTTCATAATACTCCATATTTAAGAACTAGTAGATATATTGTAATCTTTAGTCAGATAATTAAATATCAAATATTGTTAACACTAAACTTCAGTGTTACAGTAATACACTTGTTTTGTTAGAACTCACACTCTTGAACTCCAATTCACTCTCTAAAGTTGCAACTCTATAGCAAGCAGATAATACAATACATAAGCTAAAACCAAAGTTATTTGTAAAGTATATAACTTATCACTTCTCATACAAGTTTCCATACTCAGTACAAAACCCCACACAACTCCATAGACTTTCATCCTCAAGCATGAACTATGTCTGTCAATTTCTCAAGAAGAAAGAAAGAGAGAGAGAGGTTAAGGCATAAGAATGAATAATCCAAGACTACCAGACTAATAATATTTTGAGGTACTAAGAAAAAGATTCTGTTTTGCTGTTAGAGTAACTGAATGAAGTCTACAGAGGTATATGAGGTTATAACTTCAGAAAACCTAAGTATGTATTATAGAGTCTAATATATCAAATACAACTTATCTTCAAGAAAACCTAAGAGAACAGAATAAGATTTCTCAAAGATAGCTACTATCTCAAATACCCTATGTTCTATTATAGTCTGGTAGAACAACACTAAGCTAACACAAGAATAATGGTGTACAGATAGTTAGATAGAAGTATCTAGAACATTACTTGAAAAGGCAGAGTACATTTGATAGCAATAGAAGAATGGTAAGTAACAATCTAAGAGATCTTTTAAAAAGGCAGTATATGAGCATAGAATTCAGGGTTAATAGTAGCAAATTCCACAAGCCTTATAGCAGAGTTTAGTAATACTAGGGGGTAGAGAAATCCATTATAAAGCATACAGAGTTCAGAGTTAAGAGACTTTGTATGGCTAAATGTAATGAAAAGTTAGATTTTCTTATAGCTTCTTTCTTTTCTTTTTACTCAAGCCTTTGTAAGAGGATTAGCTCTTTCATATCCTCAATGCCCTTTAAAGCCTAGCAAACTTTATTCTTCATCATTAAACTCCATGACTAAACTCTGTGGTCAAGCTCTATAATCAAGCTCTATAGTCAAACTCTGTTCCCTACTTGTAGTTATATACTTATCATCTCTTCTTTGCCTTCACTTCCAGTGCTCTCTATTGTCATCACATAAGCTTTCACCTCTTCTGGATAAGTATCCTAAATATTTTTATTATTTCTAAGCTATTCCCAGCCATGCTGGTACAATTATTCCCTAGTTATATCTGTACTATTTTACTAGATTGGAATAAACTTCAGAGTACTTAGAGTAGCCATTGTCTTTATCAGAAGACCTCATTTTGTTTTTCATAGGTTTCTTCTAGAGATGAGCAGTGCAATATATATTTCTTGGACAATAAAACCTAGGTTTATCCTGAAGTTTAAAGTATACTCCATGCTTTTGTTCCAGTTATTTTAAGAACAGAACAGAATTCTTCAAGAGACCTCAGAGTACTATGTGATTTGTCAACCATGGATTACCTTACTACTGGTTTAGAAACACAGTACAAGACTCAGTTATCACTCAAGTATATGTTCCATCATGTCAAAGTGTAGCTTATTTATTCATTAAAGCTGTACAACCTCAAGTGATGTTAGATAGTAATTCACAATCATTTGATGAATCTGTGAATGTCACATGGAAGACAAGGAATGGATGGGACACTTATCCAGAAGTGGGCTGAGTGACCCAGGATGAGGGTGCAACATGGATGACAACCTTAGCTTCAACTTGTGTGTTACACCTAACTTGTCTATTGCATAGTCATAATTTGAGGAGGTGAGAGAGAAGGAGGTTTTAGATCCTAGGAAGGGGACAAGTGTGGCACTTAATTCAAGTTGATTATCAGACTGGAGATTATACAGCATATCTATTGGCCTTATAATTTCTAAGAATAAAAGAACTGAGTTATACCCTGAACTTGTCAGTCACTAAGGGGGTCATTGTCAGAAAGTCCATGGAATTTGTTATGGAATGGAGAAGGCTTGTCCACAGAGTGCTCAGTGATTGGAATACAGAAGTGATCTATGCCAGAAGAGGACACTTGCATCAGATGTGTATTAGTTGTTATCTGGGATGGATGGTAGATATTTCTGGGTTAGTATATGACAAGGGATTGAGCTTGCAGTTCCCAACCTTGGTTTAACACCTTAGGTTCAATTTCATATTATATCAGATCAAGGAAGTGTGTTAGAAGTGGTCTTCTAAGTTCTATCATAGTTAGTGTGGACTTTATCCAACTCTCTGTGGATCCATTTTTGACTTCTAGTCATTTACAATTGTCTACAGCTCACTGGGTGACTCCTGGATTATCAGAGTGGCTCCTAAGGTTGCTAGGACCCCTTATTTGTCACCTGTGGTCTGATTTTATCACTGGGATTAGGGACTTCGTTACAGTAAGTCCTGTAACATATAAATTCTTGTCGAGTTTCAAAGACATTCTATTTGATGCCCCTGCTCTAAACAATAAATACAACGTAGACACTTCAGCCGATGGCCAAATTATGCAGGGTGTATATAATAGCCGAGGAAGAAGGCTGTGGAATAGTGGAGGAGAATCAAGTTTTGTTGTTGCCATCTGTATGTCTTCTGACTGATTTTCGCATAATCTACAAAAAGCACAATTCGATCCATATATATCATGCTCTTCCGTGAGATTCCAAAGTTGTGGCATCCATGAGTAGTTTCAGATATATCACATGTCGATCCTAACTTTTGTAAGATTCTGATTCCTCATCATATAATTAAGTCCTGTTATAAGAGCCTGAGTCAGATTCCGTGGAAATTCCATAACAAAAGAGCATTGACAACGGAGATTTCACACATCACTTTAACCGACCAAGACTTCATCGGAAGAATTACAGCAGAACAAATTCCTTGAGAGTCGCAATTGTCCTTCAGCCTCTTGCGCTACCGCGGCTAGGATGCAAGTGTCAATTGCTGGGGACCGATATCGGAAGACGAGTAGTGTGTGTGAGACAAACCCACGGTACTATTGTTGATCAAGAAGTTAGCTCCTTTCTGTCCTATCTAGTCGTGGATGAGTTCTCATCGGTTACCTATCGCTTAGGCGACAGACATTCTCTGGAGATGTCGTTAATAATCATGTTCAACGGAATGTCAGTTGCACAGGAGTGATAGACGACGAGTCGCTTCGCTATAGGACTACAACACTCATCTGTAGTTCCAACGTATATGGGTACGCAATATATATTGACGATTTCGAGCAGCTTGCTCAAGTATCCTTCCTTTGACGACCTGATCAATAACGATCTGATGGAGGTAGGCAAACTTTGGTAAATGTTTTTCGAAAAAACGTCTTCGTCTTTGAAAATCATGATGCCGGGAGTATTGAACCAGGTACGCCGAAAAGACGCTTGCGAATGCAATACAGTGTTCAAGAGTGTCTGTCAGTGAGATATGGAATCTGTCATGTTAGACATCGAGGTGTGGTAATGTTATGCACTGGAATATGTTGCACAGGCCAGATTTTCTGAGTTGAATCCTTGCGAGGAACGAGTTTCGGACAAAACGCAGATTCAAGAAAGTAGGACCTCTAGTTCGAAAGATGCCTGCAAGTCAGAGTGACAGATGACTGGAAAGAATATCGAATCATGCTAAATGTAGCCACCTCTGTGAATGGTAAGGTAAGGGTACCTTCGAAGCACTGAGCGCTGATAAGCGCTCTCTGGGCGCATTTGTAGATACTCAAAACCTTCTGATAAATGTGCGCCCACTGCCTTAACCGTCTGCATTAGGCGGCCTTGCCTGATAGTGGTCTAACAAGGTCATGTGCGCAATCATGTGTGCCTCATTCGGGCATAGGTGTAACAAAACATTTCCCGGCGCAACCAGTATAAACTTGACGAGCTACTTGCGCCCAGAGTTCTTTTTACTTCTGCCTTCGCCGCCCTCAGCTCCTCAATGAACTACGACTGTTATTAATTTGCTTCTGTATATATATCCCCCAAGCTAAGTCCAACCGCAACCTCCCTACCACTTCAGAATTTCCCGGTCACTCGAATATCCTGGTGACATCCATTACGCCATTTATACAATATCAATATCCACTACTCTTCCATACATACGTTCGTACGATTACAGCAAGCTCCTTATTGCTGGATGCGCTCTTCGGGACGCGCTCTTCTGAGTTGGTGCATCTCGCTGCACTGGCAAGAACTTGAAGGAAACTTTTGAGTGCTCATTTAGCATACCGCTAACAGCTATAAACATGATCCCATCAGTTGGTTCAACTACACAGATAATTTCAATTCTGACCCTAAAATACAGTACTCTGATGATTATGCTAGGTATGTGATACAATGGCCGGTATATACTACGGATAGTAAGTGATTAATTTAGTGTGTGTAAAAGGAACAGTTGACGAGGGAACGAAAAGGATCGGGGAACGAAAAGGATCGGTGACCGAATCAGATTAAAAGTAATCGTAGGTTTTTCTCCTGTACGGCCTCAGATAACGATACACCACCAAGTAACGTGTTGGCATCGCGTCTCTGCCACACAATTTCCATAAGCGCTCTTGCCTGCATGAGGTTCCCAATGTTCTCGTTCTGTGCTTGGAATCTCCCTCTCAGGAAATCACGCTGAGCTGAATCGTTGGTCATGCATCCAGCAAGTGTGATTGGTAATATTACACTTCGTTCGGCCTCTGATGGTGAGCATCCCAAAGACTGTGTTATGTTCCGGATGCACTTTCCAATTTCTGGGACACCTGACAAGATTTTTAGCCTTCGATTATCACTTCTTTGAACCAGATACTCACCAGGACAAGGACCACTCAGGACGGTGTGAAGATACAGAACTGCAGCTTCTCTGAAGAGATCAGCAACTACAGTGCGGATCTCATCGCTTGGAAATGCCACGTCAGGCTCGCCCACGGTCTCACCCGCCAAATTGACATCGTTGGTCAGCCTCGTATCCGTAACGTTCTGACTCAGGTGCTGTTCGATAACATCTCCCCTTCGAATCAATTCCCGACAGCTCAAGATCCCTTCCCGCCGGGCATTTTTTTTCCACTGGGTCAAAACGGAAACTTCCGCTATCATTAACAATGCTTCGTCCGGACACCCTACTAGAGTATCCATCCGAAGACCCCATTGGAACGGCATATTCTGATTCCAATACGTCCCTCGCTCTCCGAGTAGACGTCTCCACAAACCAATGAACCTTGGTCCTCGTTCTGTCGTGACACTAGCAAGAATGTCAATCCACTTATGACTATCAGAATTTGCGAATTCTCTTCAGTATCGGCTTACTTACCAATGCTCCCTTAACAGCAAGGCGTCCTGTGGCAGACATGCCTTGGAAGAAGAGCCAGGGTTCCTCGGTTGATGTTAGCCCTGTTTGTATGAGCCAATCACAGAGGATAGTGAAGGGTTCGTCCCAGTCAACAAAGCAGCCGCCGAGCTGAGAGAATAGGACAAGGTATAAAGCAGCTATGGCATCGGCCTCCGCCTCTGTTGGTCGGCATTGTGCATCCTTACTTTTGATTTGCATCAGAGCCTCGTTGCGCCAGTACAACGCCAGGGAATGTTCAGGTTTAGCGTCAGACTCTAAACCCTGAGAGACGCGCATTCTTTTCTGGTGTAGCTGGCCTAACGCCCTGGCTGCTTTGGTCACAGGACCGGCCGGATCTTGTTTGATCAGCTGCAACAATTTCTGTCAGATACCTCAGGAACAAAAAGACAATGACTCACAATGTACGTTACTCTGGAGACGACATCGTATGCATCAAATCTGAAGAGCATTCGACGGACATGATTGAACTCGATAAGAATTTGGTCAATGCTGGTTGTCTGTTGGCAAGGTGTGGTGTGCATGGAAGGTTGCTCTGAAAAACTATCCCTGGGAAATGCCGCAAAATCGGGCAGACCTTCAAAAGCTAATGTCGAGTTTGGTAGCGGTTGCAATTGCTCTTGGGGATACATCCTATTCATGGATGACATGCCCATCCCATTGGGTCCTACCGGTACACCGTAGAACATATTGTCAAACACGGGACCTGAAGAGCCATATTATGTCAGTCGGATCGCCCTCACACAGCATTACAGTTTCAAAAGACATACCGGGCATTTCGGGAAAGCCATAGGGTTCATTGAGATTGAAGACAGGGGCGAAAAAAGTGAGTTCCTCCTGGTTGCTGGAAACAAGACCTATTGGTGATTGCATGGCGGTGGAGACTTCGGGAGCTGGGGTTCGATGCTGGATGGAAGGATGTGGTGGTGGTGGTGGTGGTGCTGCTGCTGCTGCTGCTGCTGCCAGTGCTGCACGAGATGGAAGGTTACGGTTCATCAACTGAGATCGAGGCTGTCCGCGAATTAGGCCTGCTCGATTCAACTGTTCCTTGATTCCAGCTTTATATTCATCAACAGCCTTCTTGTCCTACAGGATACGTCAGTATGATTCACCATCGATGAAGGCTCAGGACGAACCCGCATCCACTCTGGACGTCTTGCACCCCATCCCAAACATGTGATTGTGAGGCGTTTGCACGTCCGGCACGTATCCCCTTCACGTTGCTCGTCGCATTTCTATCCGGTCCCGTCATTAGCTCAAATGTTGGAAGGGTTGTATCAGGGAACGGACCTTTCGGCGAAGACGGCATGTCCTGCAGAGGTTGATGGTCAACAATCTAGTACCAAGTCACTTTTAGCTTACCAGCATCCTCCTTTACTGGCTGCTTGTGTTCGAGGGAGATCAGCTGAGGAATGAGTCGGGGTGCTACGGGCACTGTGGGATGACTCTGCCTGAGCGTTCATGGTGGAGGGATCTAGACAGGTCGGTAGGGTTTCTGGGCTAGAGATGGATGAGGGGGACGTGGAGGGAGAGGGACTTCCGCCGGGGGAAGAGAAGGAAGGCATTCGCTTGAAATTGCAGAATTAATTGGATATTGAATGTTAAGAGCACTCGGAGGGGACAACGTATTTGTTGAGGAAAAGGCAAGTTGCGTCGGAGTAATTTGTTCTACGTGATCTTATGAGGAAAGGGTTTGTTGGGAAATCGGAGGCAAAGCCGCGGTGCAGCTAGTTTTGGAAAGATAACACAGAGACGATGTGATGGATTGTTTCCAAGGAGTCCTATGTAGGAATATCGAAAAGAATTTCTCGACCTGGTTTTTGAACCTGTCAGGTTCTATTTCCGTGCGGAGATCAGATTCAAGATAAGATGCCTACCCCTACCTCATCGGACGATCACCACTAGCGACCCACGGCACATACTTGGTGCCGAATCCGTATATCCACATGGCCTGCCATAGTTGTACCGGCCAGGATTCTGCCCTTAACTAGGGACTCTGGTAGTTCGAAGGACTTTGGACATGATATTTCTCCAAGCTTTTTCTCCTGAATTTATTACATAACATTCGACAACCTCGCAATCCAAGGATTCTAACGTGCACATGCATGAGCTATGTTGGGCATTTCTCATCAAAGGAAAATGAAAAGAAGGGCTGATACGGGGAAACCCGAACTCAACTCTAAGAGTGGAAGGAATTAAATACTTTAGGTCACGTTCTCTCTCTTGAACATGGTATGAGGACTTGATGTACATTAGGTCTTCTCACTGTAGTCAAAATTTTCATATCACTATAATCTCAGTTACCAAGCGGAAAATATCTCTATCCAGGTAGCTACGTGCAACCCGTCAAGCTCCCGGAGTTACATGAGACCCCTTGTAGGGGATCTAGCTTTGTGGCGTGTCTGACAGCAATATACTTGCCTGTAATTCCTGGACATGCTGACACTGAATGGACATAGGTCATATTACAAATCAATAGATCTCCAAGTCAGATATAAGGGAGCCGGCCGTAATACGTGGATGTGGAAGTTTCCCGACACATTTGGTAGGCCTATTAGAAAATAGAATAATCTTTAGAACCATCCGACTCTCGCGTGGAGGAAGGGTTTGATTACTCTCGTCAGCCACCATGTCCAGAGTACGATATATAAATGGACTAGCGGATTCGGAAAGTACACCAGAACGTTGGCAAGGAGATTTCATAACCGTTGATAACGCTAACAAGAGTTTGGCTAATGAACAACTTGTGATCACCACGATTGCTCCGCTCTTCAAGAACGATTCAGACCTAATATACCCAGCTGAAGAATCCCAGGATTCCGACTGGTTATCACCAGAACGTCGGAGGGTAAAAAGAGAACCCTCCAATGATATCATCTACCCACTTAATCCCGTATATCAAAGCTACTATCCTATACGGGGATTCGGTACTTATTTGTTGATAGGCCAATCAGACTTGCTTAAGTTAGCTTGATGAGATGACACAATGCTTATTTCTGTAATATTAGTTTTCATCATCTTCTGGGTTCATAACAGACCGAGAAGAAGAATGTGGCACAATCTAGAACAGGCCATTTAGTCAACCAGCTGAAAATCCCTTGATATCGTCCAGCTTAGTCGTGCAGAAGTCCAGACATCACTTAATCTCTGTCAGACTGTCTGATGTAACGAAAATGCTCATAAAGGCGTTTGCTCTACATGAAGTGGGTCAACGAGACGTAATAGTCTTCTTCGCTGGATTCTCGTTCGCCTGAAGCAGTCCTGGAATGCATGAGGTGATATTTTCACATCTGAATTTTCCTTTGTGGAGCTTTGAGCATCGAAGCACACTGAAAATGGCCTTGAAAATGGCCTTGAAAATGGCCTTGTATCATCACTTTTTGCTGGAGAACTGAGCTAGTAAAGAAGTCGAGTCTCACTACGTGATCCCGATTGGTGACTGTATCACATATGTCCTGGGAGACTTCGGGAGATGAAGGTTCAGTTCCATTTCTTGTCTAAGCTCCTATTTCGGGTCGGTTGAAACTCATTGTTAACCTGAATTTGCAGTTCTGATGCTGGGAATCTTTTGCCCAAGAGTCTGAGATACTTATCAATTGTCTCGTCTCCTTCGTTTCTATTGTACGAGTCACGATCCCATCAACATTTGTAAACTACGACAAAGAAACTATCTAGTGAAGAGATGCCATCATTCGTATCCGTCGCTGAGTAGAAAGGACTATATATGGAAATTGCAAGATCTCCGATTCGGAACGATGATTCCGCTCCGCTCATTCAGGCAAAAATCCCCGGTGACAAGGAAACAAACCACCACTCATTTCCAGCTCCTCCGGAGAGATTAAGACACCCAACCTTCATCGGAGCCCTTTCTTGCTTACCATGTGCAATGACCTGTTTTAAGAGTAGAGAGCAGCACTCAAGGATACATGAACTGTATCGATCCTGTGGGACTTGTGGATTCGTTCTCTACGTGATTTGCATCAAATGTGGGGTTCGAATTGAAATGCAGGCTTAAGCATGTTTCAAATATGGGACCGCGCCACAACTGATAAATATGATCGGCAATGCAATGCAAATGTACATTTCCCCGTTTGGAATTTTGATCTTCCTATCAGTACTGAAATACAAAGATCTAAGGGGTTGTGTTGAACATATATTTTTATTATCCGATCAGGCAGACATTGACATTTACCCACGCACGAGCCCCGATCAAAATATTCGCTAGTTCCAAACATGAGACTAATAAATGAACAGCTGTCCGAGTTTATCGTGGATAAGTTTCAAATTTCCGTAAGTGTGTCAATTTTCGGTCAATTCAAAAAGGGTCCGTTGCATAGACTAATGATTTAGGGGTGGCAGAGATTAATAAGCGAGAATGAATAAGACCGTAAAGAACTCGAGGTTAACTCGAGGTTAACCTCGGCGCCTCCGAACAAATCTTTAAGCTTACCCGACCACACCGCGTTTCACTGATGGCAATTGACCGATGTCTTTTGTTCTCGCCAGCGAGGCCTTGATTATCGGGTATTTTAATACTTTTGAAGTACCTCAGATTCACTGATTAGCGCTATACTTAATCAACGAGAATGCTAAGGACAATTCTTCATAGAGAATCCAAGTCATCAGTAGCGTCGAAACTGTATCCGAGCCGTCCACAGTCGAGATATTTGAACTCAAATTTGTTTCATCTTCCTCCAGGATGTATCCGCAGCAAAAGCTTCAGATCGCATATATGGTTCAGTAAGTCACTTTCAAAGTACATTGGATTGCTAAACTAATCAAGTCTAGTACATTTCATCGAATTAAAGAAACCTAAAAATCTAAGAGTCGAAAACTCTGCATGTATGTATTCGCTGCGTGTAGAGGTCCGTGAGCGGTATATCATGGTAAGTGTATATGTATGGATGTATATCAGATAATGTCTTGGTTATGAACATATGAAACTGGCAGAATCTCTCTTCAAAAATGTATCGTGCTGGATGATCTGGTTGTAATGCAGTAGTATCAGACAAAAGAAATTTAGAGACGAAGAGCAGGTGGGAGTACTGAGCTTGTGCCAGAAGCTTGAAATAATGGCATTCGAAAACATGGAAATATATTCTCTTGCTCTGATCTCTCAATGTAGTGTTAAAGTCAGAGCAGAGGTAACCAAGAAGGGGTCTAGTAAGTCTCTCTTACAGCTTAGTAAGGAAGTAGTTGACTACGGACAATTGTAAATGACTCAAAAATACGTCCTCAGAGAGTTGAAAATACAGTTAGGTGATCTAAGCAAACTATTTCCTCGCTACTAAGTTTACACTCACAACTGTAAAACAGAGCACACACACCCTTGATCTGGCAAGTTCAAGGAGAGAACAGGATAAAAGATATGAAAGTAAACCTAAGGTTCTGGCCCAAGTCTAGGCGCAACAAACTTGACCACTTGAGATTGTACTGCCTTGATAAACAAGTTAGCTACATTGTCATGTGTTGAGACATATACAGGAGCCAATATGGTTGCAAATACAGGTGTTTCATATGATTATAGTGCTCTGAATTCTTTGAAACATCAATTCCAGATTTGTTATCAATAAGAGATATAGCAAACAAAGTATCCAAACTCTGTCAGTATGTTTCTCATTTACTTGATTTTCTTTCCAGTGTCAACTTCTACTATATACTCTGCTTCAGTACTTGACAAAGTGACCAAAGGTTGATACTTAGATAATTACCTCACTGCTTCACCACATATTATGGTTACATATATAATATATATCAATAGAGCAACCAGTCTACTTACAACTACCATAAAAAGCATCTGAGTAGTGTTGTAGCAACACTTGAAGTGGGATATATGTATTTACAATGTTATTTTTATTAGTAGATCCTATCATGTGATCACATGCTCCTTTATCATCCAAAAAAGGAAAAATAAAGAAAAAAGGACATAAAATTAAAAAGAATAGAGAGAAATTAGAATAAAATTTGAGTAGATCATAACAGTACTTATGTCAGGCGTGGTTCACACTGGGGTGGAAGTCCACAGAATAGACTCGGAAATGAGCGGACTTGTGGAATGACCTTGGCTTCAGCTTATGTGCTATGCCATGTATC
>Ga0157368_1001015_pt1 | contig 12320 bp, 3 predicted proteins | sample AttbisABBM3_FD_113146 | JGI IMG/M metagenome (GOLD analysis project Ga0157368, IMG submission 113146) | Fungus gardens microbial communities from leaf cutter ant in Botucatu, State of São Paulo, Brazil - Atta bisphaerica ABBM3 | ecosystem: Host-associated > Fungi > Mycelium > Unclassified ...
CATCCTGAAGACATCTCTCAAGTTAAACCTTACAACTGAAAATATCAACTGATACTCATTTTGCTAGCCTTTCCAGGCTGCTAGAGCTTTCTAAAACTTGCCTGAAAGTAATAGTAGGTACTAACAATGTTCACTCAATAAGATAGAAGTTAAACTGCTCTTAAGTGGGGAAATTTGGATAGAAGTCCTCTCTTTTACTTTCCTTCACTTATAGCTTATGTATTAGTCTAAAAATACAGAGAATAAAACTAGAGAATGGAGACCAAAACTGTAAGAAATTTTTCTAAGATTTTGCAATTATATAGCCATTTCTTTATTTGCAACCCAACATCAACCCAATGATTGTTTTCTACTCATAAATGTCTATTCAATTTCTCCCTTACCATTTCTGTAGTTGTCTTTACTCATGCAACCATTCCAGACTTTATCAGTTTCTAATCTAATATATTTCTGCCTTATCCAATTGTCTAAACATTTGTAACTATATAAAGTGCTCTCATGAGTGCTTATACTTTGTAGCTAGTTGTTCATAAGTAGTGTTTCTTATCTCTAAAGACCTTGTCTTCTCAAGATCTAGTTTGATTAACAGCTACCATGCTATCTCTTGAGTTAGTGTTTACTTGAGAGGATTTGAGGCATCATTTAGAAGTGTAAGGTCTTCTCACTAATGCCTTTAAAGAGGCCTTTTATATGCTTAAAACCCTTATAAGAGTATGTACTTTCACAAAAGCATTTTCTAGTGTAATATCAGAAGAAAAGTAAGCCATTTGTCTCTAACCACTCAGGAGAGTGCAGAAACTTTCCAGATGAGTATTAGAGCTCTCTGGTTATCTTAGCTACTGTCTTCTCTTATCTTCCACCCTAGTTCCCATGACATATGTTTCTAAGAATACTATGTTTCTCATTTTTTAGAGTTATAGCATAAACTGTAAAAAAACTCCAGATAGAGGAATATCATGTTCTGATTGTCCAGTGTCCCAGTACCATGATACAATTGCCTGAACAATGTATCCAACTTCCCTATAGGCCTTCCAGACCTATAATGAAGTAAGGAGTCAAATCTAGCCAGATAAAGAGACTACTAGGCTTAATAACAATTGAGCTTCTTTGCTACTATGAAGTACTTGAGATTTTTGTGGTCAGTCCATATTTCAACTGGACTTGTTGCTCTCTTTAAGAAGTATCTCCATTCTTTCAATGCATAGATAATTGCTAACATCTCCTTATCATGTATTTCATAGTTCCATTCAACTGGGGACAAGGACTTGGTGAAAAATACAACCAGATACCACTTGTTATCAGCCTCTGACTGCTGAGAGAGTACAGCTTCCATTGTGAAGTCTGAGCTATCTGCTTCTATATGAAAAGATTTTGTATTATCCAGAGAAACTAACACTAGTACAAAAGTAACTACCTTCTTTAGAGCATCAAAGAACTCTTGCTGCTTGTTCTCCCAGGTCTAAGTGCTAGATAATCCAGTGAGATCAAAAAAAGAGTGGGCTATAGCAGATAAATCTTGGATAAAGTGATGGTAAAAGTTGACAAAATCTAAAAAGGTCTAGACATCACTCCAGGACTTTGGAACAAGCCACTTACAAACTGCAGAAACCTTGACTGGGTCTATCTCAACTCTGTTTTCAGAGATGACCAATCCCAAATACTCTATCTGCTTTTGCTCAAACTTGTATTTCTCCAAGCAGAAAAAGAGTTTATATTCAGCCAAGATCTTCAAAACTCTTTACAACACTCTCATATGCTCCTCAAAAATTAGGTAAAGATTAGAATGTTGTCTAAATATACAACAACAATTCCCTCTGTGATCAAATCTTAGAAGATATTATTCATTATTATTTAGAAAGTCACTAAACTGTTGGTTATACCAAAAAAAACATCACAAGGGGCTCAAAAAGACCTCTATTGGTGCAGAAAGCAGTCTTCTATTTTATCTCCAGGTTTGATCCAAACATTGTTAAATCTTCAATGGACATCCAGCTTTGTAAAGTACTTGGCTTCTCAAAGTTGGAAAACAAGTTCTGAAATGAGCAGAAGCAGATATCAGTTCTTAACAGTTATAAAGTTGAGTACATAGTAGTCTTGAACCAGTAAGAGTGAGCCATCCTTCTTCTTGATAAAAAGACAGGTTCTGTTATAAGTGACTTAAAAGGGCAGATACAGTCAATTTTGAGATTTTCTGAGAGAGAAAGGTATCAAGCTCTGTCTGTTTCATATTTGAAAGAGAGTACACCTTGGATAACTTGAGTTCCAAGCCCAAGATAAGTTCTATAGTATAGTCCTACCAATGATGTTCTGAAAGAATGTCAAATTCTTTTTTTGCAAATACAAATTTAAAACCTTGAGTATAGCTAGAGAGCAGAAGTGGGTTCTTATCTATTGCAATACTCTTCTGGAAGGCCTTAGAGAGTCTCTAGAAAGTGGTAGCTGCAGCTTGGGTATTAGCAGATGATTTTTTTAGAAGAATACAAGTTAGGAATACTCTGTCACTCAGTTCTCCACTAAGTTTCTCACACTCCATTGTCATATCTAGCTCCTCATCCTCTTCTGAGATCTGGGAAATGGTTTACTTTGACATGTAGCAATTATGTGTTCTTCTACTCTTCTTACTTTCTGTAGGTCTCTATAGCTACCATATCTTGAGGGATAATATGTTATCTCTACTTCTCCTTTCTCCCAGTTAACTTCTGGATTGTGATCTTTGAGCTAGAAATATCCTAGTATTAAGTCCTGCTTGCCCAGACTGGAAACTACAAGTAATATCCACTCTAAGTATGTTTTATACTGCAATACTATATTAACTGCTTCTGAAATTTAACCAGCTTTATTGGCAGTCCCATCAATATTGAATACAGTGATAGGCTAAGAGATTTTCTATATATTGATCTGATACATCTAGACAAATTCCTTGTTAATAAAACTTCTAGTTGTGCCAGAGTTCAGGAGAGTTTGGATAGAGTGTTATTAGTAGATATCCATAGTGTTTAGCTTAACTTGGAGGTAAAGAAACATTTCTTTTGCATTCAGAGAACTAATAGTAAAGCATAGAGAAAGTTACTTTTCCTATTTCAGACATTTAATAGGTAAGAGATAATCTTTGTAAACATGCAGATAAAGAGATGTATTTAAAAATTCACTGGAAGTTTGATCATATTCTTCTACTGGTAATATAGTAACTTTGTTGAACAGTGATTGGAGCACACAAATCACTAGTTGCTTTATACAAAATCTTGTTTTAATAATTCATATCTGTTATCCAAGTTATCAACCTCTTCCAGCTTATACTGTTATAGATTTTTAATGTTCTTGAGTATATTGAAGTTTTCTATTAACTCTTCCCATTGCTCAATAGTGTTAGAATTGAAGATAGTGGACTATTTATTTTCATTTTCATTTCTCATTTTATTTTATTTTCTATTTTATTTTATTTTTTGGACTTAGAGTTTAGCATGATGTCACATATGACTGTCACAAACTGTCACATGACATGACATAGTGTCATACATTAGTCACATATCACATGAATACTATCACAAGTCACAGTTATATAATTATATATTACAAAAAAATATTATAAAAAGTTCCAGAACAATGATATTATCCTATATGTCAATAATATGTAATATATATATAGCCTTCAGAGTAGGCTAAGGTTAGTGTAGCATGAATTAGTAGTCTAATGTATATAAGATAGACACTTTGTACTTAGAACTCTATTGAGTTCTCATATGTAATTTCTATACAAGATTCTTCTTTTTAACTTAACTCTAAGTCTTAAGTTGTAATAAATGGTTAGCTGTCTTATGTCAATCTTTACTGGACATTTCTGAATGAGATGGTTTGAATCTCTATAATAATAATATTCCATTTTTAGCATAAGATGAAATTTTTGAGTGGTATTGATATCTATAAGAATATATAGAGAAAGAGTTAGTACTAGATAACATAGATGTGCAAGAGTATATAGGTGAGAGTTTAAAACTTCAAGCAAAATCTAAAGTAGGAGAGCATAGATATATAAAAGTATGATTGAGATTATTTAGTAGTTTGATAAAAGGTCTTATTTGCCTATTAAGCTTGATCAATGCATTTTGCAGCCTCAAACTACATAGTTGGATTGGTATCTTTAGAGCATCCTACTAGAAGGGTAGCAATTTGGTTCTGAATTGCAGTCTAAAGATCTCTTTTAAACTTGACTATGATAATATAAGGGTTAGTGTAGTTAATATTAGAGATCAGAATTTAGAACTTATTTAAATAGTCTTCTATCCTATGACTTCCTTAGTAGTATGTGGTTCCTTCCAGTTTGTTAACTATTTCTACTTCTATGTTAATAAGGAAAAAGTGTACATAAAAGAGTTTTTCAAACTTTTGCCAAGTTATAATGGAAAATATTCTAGTATTCAACTTCTTCTAGAAGAGACTCTCAGACCATTTAGCAACTTGACTATTTCTAAAGAAAGACAGTATTTAGAGGATCTTATCCTGATCTCTAGTAAATTTGGTCTGCTGATAACCAGATATAAAGAAAGTAGATACTCAGAAAGGCTTGACCTATTTAGTGTTTACTAGCAAAGTCTATAAAAGAAAATACATTAAGATAGTGCAGTGAATTCTAGAGTAGAGGGAAATTATTAGAAGAGAGGGATTGAGTAGACATTAGAGATAGTATACCCACTGGTGTAGGGGTAAAGTTTAGTATTAGGATGTATAGGTTTTGGAGTTAATTTATAAGACTGGAAAGAATATTGTTAGTTGAAATTTCTGAGGCATGTTGGCACTTGGCTATTTTATGTAAATGTTGTTACAGAAGACTCAGAGCTTCATCTGTACTAATAGAAGTCTATAGTTGTTCTGGAGCTAACATAGGGTAGAAAGTAAGAAAGAGTGAGAGAAATCAAGACATAAGAGTAGGTGATCCAAGACCATCAGACTTTAAGGATGTTTTGAGGTCTCAGAGAGGATAGAGATCCTGTTTTTCTATTAGAGTGACTAGATAGAAGAGCAGAGTACTTCAAATCTCCAGGAAATCCTAAGAGAACAAGATAGGGATTTTTAAAGATGACAACTATTTTATATAATAACAAGTCTATTCTAATATGTTAGAATTCTGTTTACATAAACAGAGAATGATAATACTCAAGTAATGAGGGATAGTTTAGAATGGAGAAACTAAATTGGAAGAAAGCCAGAGTATCTAGCAAGTACTTCCAAAGTGTAGAGAAGTGAATAAGTGTAGATGCCAGAAAAGGTCATGGAACACAGATCAGCTGAAAAATGCAGAAGAGAAAGATCTTGGAAGAGCAAGTTTTCTTATATGTTTCCAACACCAGTAATTGCAACACTGAGTAACTCTAGAGTACATAGTAGTCTCTCATACTATAGCTATATAATATCAAACTGTTCTGGGAACAGGAAGTACTAGATTTTTTGATGATTTGTTTGGATTTTCAAGTTAATTATGGTAGTGGTTAGAGAAAGAGATAACTGATTTGATTTTTCTTAATTTGATTTTTCTCTTTCTTTGAAGAAATATATGTTACAGTTTATATAACTAAAGATCATATAACAAAAAGTCAAAAGTGTTAGAACAACAATGTCAGAATATATAATAATGGCATGAAGTTTAGAATGGGTAAGTTAAGAGTAGCTTGGACCATAATGTTATGAACTTAAGACCTTAGAGTTAGTCAAAAGAAGAAACCTTGTATTAGAATTAACACAAGAGAACTCAATAGAGAACTCTGTACAGGATTGTCTACTTTATATACCAAAACCTCATGGTCTGTGCTAACCACTTCTAGCCTACCCTAAACAGCCATGTGTTTGTCTTAAGGTCAATGTGTTTTACACATTGTATGACATCATCCTTCCAGAATCTTCTACATCTTTCCATGCATCTCATGACTTGTGACCATATAATCTGATGTGACTGTGTGATCTTGTCACTCTAACCCTAACCCTAAGTTTTCAAAATAGAGAAATGGAAAATAAATCAAAAGAAAAATGAAAATAGAAAAGAAAAGGAAAATAAATTAAGTCCACTACTTTCATCTTTGACACATAATATATTTATATAAATAATAAATGAATACAGCAGAAACTCCTTGTTGAGTTCCCCTTGTGACCTTCACAAGTGTTACTAAGTATAAGCCTAGCTTGTCTTGACTGTGGTAGCCACAACATCTTGGTCTCTTCTGTTTTTGGCTTCAAAATATGTAATACAGGGTTATTACAACCAGAGGTATTTTGAGAATGTTTTGTAGGACACATCCATAAGTTTGTATAACAGCACTATTAATATTTTTACTTGGTAAATTTTCTGAAATCTCACTCATAGAAATTATGTTAGAGCTTATTCTGACCATTCAATTATCCAATGCCAGATAATCATTGAAGTTGAATGTGCTTGGTTGTCTCGATCCATTATCTATCTGCATATATCTGTGTTCCTGGTCCATGAGAAAAATGGGTCAAAATAGAAATTGACTTATACGACATTCGTAATATGACAATGGTAATGATGAAAATCCATTTTAAAACGATGTCACCGTGTGGGGAAACAACATACATATCAGGGGTATTCCAAAAAGGTCAATTCGAAAGAAGACACTGCGAATTCGAGAATATATCATAGCGTCCATCGCTTGGCATTGCCCATTGTCATCGATCATTCATCACTCATCCAACACATCCTATGGTCACCCTATGGTCGCATTTGGAGCGATCTCCTGATATCTATGCGAGGAAGACGGTCATGCCAACTAAAACTGCAAAAAGACCATGTTGAACAGTTAAACCTGCAGCAGCACCAGTAGAAGCAGTAGGCGCTGGAGAAGCAGTAGATGCAGGAGAAGAAGTAGATGCAGGAGTTGCGGCGGCACTTGCAGGGAAGTCAGTTGCTCCACTGGGAAGTGGCTGAGGGCGTGCAGATGCAGATGCACCTATTCCAACGAGACCGTTTTCGCTTTGCTGATGGTTTTTGAGGTAATCATAAGAGAAGAGCTCGATAGGTGAAATTGAGAAGAATACCGTACATCGACACTGGAAACTTGAGAGGCCTGATTTCTGAAATTCTCGAAGGTATTGTTACCGGATGTAGGAGGATTGATGGCACCAACCATCCCTATGATTATCACGAGAAGAGAAAAAAATGAGTTTGATCAAGTAGATAGTGGGGTACGATCACTGACCAGCTATGCAGTGGGGTGCTGGCAGCAACTGTTTACAGAAGAACCAGATAGCTGGAGAGGGACGCCATTAACCCATTGATGCAAGCAAGAATGAGGAAAAAACAAGAACTCACGTCTGGAGTCATCCGTGATTGTGAGGTTCCATTCAGGCACAGGGGACAAGCCCGCAGAGGGGAGAAAGACCCAACCAGAATCAAATCCACCATTGACAGGAGTACATGGGTCGTTGAATGTCGATTGAGTAACCGAGTGGTTTCCAGGCCTATGAATCCAGTAAGAACAATTGGACGCTGAAGAAACCAGATCGGGAGTGCGTACATGCCAGAGAACTGGAAATTGACTATAGTCCCGTTTACTGCATTGATGCTTGGAGGAATGAACTGGAAAATTCCACCGGGGGCATCTGTAGTCGAGCCGACTTGAACAGTCACCTAGTTCTCCAAAATGAATACTGGCGGAAGGCCAGGGTACGGTCGACGATACGTACGACATTGGTCGAGTTAGACTGAGCAACGGCCAAGCCCAAACAAGTCAACGAAGCAATGGCAGTGGCGAATCGCATTTTGGGAGCAGGGATTTAGGGGGAAATTAGAAGGGGTGACCTGCACATATTTATGTAGCCGGGGAGAGTAAGATTCAATCTCGTGTTCGAATCATTTCTAATCCCCCAAGATAGGTAAGAATTCCATTGTTATTTTTGTCTAATCACACGTTCAGTCCTTTATGGGTGCCTGACCTCTCGACACAGCCTTTGGATGAAGACATACTACAATTTTCCTTAAAGTGGTATGGCATATGGCAACGACACCGAGGTCATATCAGTAATGGGCTTAGGCCGCCAAAGACCTGACTCTTAGCTTCAATAGCAGTGTTACTGTACTCTACTCTACTTGTCAACGTAAATTCGAACCAGTTTATAAGATCGCCAAAAATTGACGATAATTGTCAAAGTTTCACACAATACAGAGTGGCATAAACCTGACTTCAGTCTATAAAAACATTCCGATACGGGGAATCGAACCCCGAGCTACCGCGTGAAAGGCGGTAATGTTAGCCATTACACCATATCGGATACTTAAACAGTAAAAATTTGGACTTACTATCAATTCGTGAAAGTTCTAGTTAGACGTGGCAAAAGGAGCGCAACCACGTGATTTCATAAAAGTCCCTAAAAACGCCAAATTTTTCGGGAATTGCAGGGTTTCCCGCTAACTTAGTTGTGCACAAAATGTACCGTCTCTCAACAACGTCTGCTCGCTCTATCCGGCCTGCAGCCAGGACTGCCCAGCCCTTGCTGACTCGTGGTGCACACAAGGAGATTAAGTTCTCCAACGAAGGCAGAGCTGGTATTCTGAAGGGTGTTGATGTCCTTGCCAACGCCGTCAGCGTTACTCTGGGACCCAAAGGTGAGTCTGCAAAATTATTGAACATGGACGCGTCCATGAACACTGGCCAGGTCGCAACGTCATCATTGAACAGTCTTTCGGCGGACCCAAGATTACAAAGGGTGAGTGTCCCAATGACGCGCTGGTGGATGCGTACGCGTCTGTGCAAAATGCTGACGCATTTTCTAGATGGTGTCACAGTTGCCAAGTCTATCACGCTGCAGGATAAGTTTGAAAATCTCGGTGCTCGGTATGTACCCTCACTTACGCAAAGCCCACCAGTTGATCAGGGACCTCGTGCAGTCTTGTTCAGGATGTTGCCTCAAAGACGAACGAGATGGCTGGTGATGGTACTACGACGGCTACTGTCCTGGCCCGTGCGATTTACTCTGAAGGTGTGAAGAATGTTGCTGCCGGCTGCAATCCCATGGACCTCCGTCGCGGCTCGCAGGCAGCTGTTGACCGTGTTGTCGAGTTCTTGTCCAAGAACACCAAAACCATTACTACCACTGCTGAAATTGCTCAGGTCGCCACCATCTCAGCCAATGGTGACATTCATGTTGGCAACCTGATTGCGCAAGCTATGGAAAAAGTCGGAAAAGAGGGTGTCATCACTGTCAAAGAGGGACGTACCATTGAGGATGAGATTGAGATCACGGAGGGCATGCGCTTCGATCGTGGTTTCATTTCTCCCTATTTCATCACCGACGTCAAGACCCAGAAAGTCGAGTTCGAGAAACCTCTCGTTCTCCTTAGTGAGAAGAAAATCTCTCTCCTTCAGGACATTCTTCCTTCTCTGGAGGCTGCGGCTAAAGCTCGCCGTCCTCTCGTCGTTATTGCTGAGGACATTGACGGCGAGGCTCTCGCTGCTTGCATTCTCAACAAGCTCCGTGGTCAGCTCCAAGTTGCTGCTGTCAAGGCACCTGGCTTTGGTGACAACCGCAAGTCCATCCTCGGTGACCTTGGCATCCTGACCGGTGGTACTGTCTTCACCGATGAACTCGACATCAAACTCGAGCGTGCTACTCCTGATCTTTTGGGTTCCTCTGGTTCTATTACCATCACCAAAGAAGATACCATATTCCTTAATGGCGAAGGTTCCAAGGATGCTATCCAGGCTCGTTGCGAACAAATTCGTTCTCTCATTGCCGATCCTACTACCTCTGAATACGACCGAACGAAACTCCAAGAGCGTCTTGCCAAGCTCTCTGGTGGTGTTGCTGTTATCAAAGTTGGTGGTTCTTCTGAAGTTGAGGTTGGCGAGAAGAAGGATAGATATGACGATGCCTTGAATGCAACACGTGCTGCTGTCGAGGAGGGTATTCTTCCTGGTGGTGGTGTTGCTCTTCTCAAAGCTTCTCTCCAACTTGCTACTTCCTCTCCTGGTAGCGGTGCTGGGTCTGCTAGTTCACCTGTAGCATCTGACACTAAACCTATCCCCACTCAAAACTTCGATCAGGAACTTGGAGTTGCGATTGTCCGTCGTGCTATTACCAAACCCACTCGTGCAATCTTAGACAATGCAGGTGAAGAATCGAGTGTCATTGTGGGTACGCTTCTTGGACAATACGGAAGTGTGGATAAATTTGCATGGGGCTATGATGCTTCAAAGGGAGAGTACACGGATATGATTAAAGCTGGAATTGTTGATCCTTTGAAAGTCGTCAGGACTGCACTTATTGATGCTGCTGGTGTCGCTTCGCTTTTGACAACGAGTGAGGCCTGTGTTGTAGATGCTCCTGAAGAGGATAAGGCTGGTGGCAGCGGTGGGATGCCTGGCATGGGCGGTATGGGTGGTATGGGCGGTATGGGTGGTTTCTAAGTAATTGATGGGTTATGTTCCCTTGCTTGTCTTTCCCATTGGTTTTTTCTATCTCAGTGGAGGCTGGCGTCCGATGAAAAAGTATTCTATTGGGCTGACGCGAAATGTGAAACCTCTCGGTTGTGCGTGCGGTGGCGTAATTAGCCGGCAGACGTGCTTTCTTTTTAGATCGTTATGACATACACACATCTTTGTTTTGTGTAATCCCCACTCAGCTTGCTTTCTCGTATTTGCTTAGATATGATATACATTGATGTATACAGATCTTAAACAGACATGTACATCCTTTCTGCTATATGTACATCAACTAATAAGAATGATACTGAACCTCGACATTTTCACTGAGTCTGAGTTATAGGCCCAAGACAGATACAATACTCGAGAGTGTGACTTTGGCTTTACTAGCGAAGTATTTCATTGTTTGAGGATGATGGCAGCAATGAACGATTGATGGCAGAAGGTGCATACATTAGGACCGCAAGGAGAACATGATCGGTGCTGGGAATGAAAGCGCATGGGCCCTCATCGTAGAAGAGATTATTTCCCAAGACAATGTGTGCATTGTCTCCTGCAGAAATGAGTGAAGCGAGATATAGATCTAAATTAAATCAAATTATTTCCGATGCTAATCTCCATCTATTCCGCTACGGCACGCGAAAAGATTGTGACTAAGACGTGAACTATGCACAACTAGTGTGAGGTAGGGACTTCAGGAATGGCAGCAAGTCAACAGCACAGACAAGGTGTTACGAAACCCCGCAGACCAATGTTTGGGAGAATTAGTGACCAGACTGCTCCAAGTTCCGCCCTACTACTTATACTATGCCAATGAAATCATAACATTGCCCCTTCCCCCCTAAGGTCATGTCTTCGCCACTTTGCTGTATGATCTTCCGGGTATGTGGATTGTAGGGACCCTGGATGCGTCTGGGTGATTCTTGTGTGGAAGTCCCGACATAGTTGTGAGGCCCCTTGATGATATTAGTCTTTCCTTCCAGGTTGATTCTTCAAATTTCAAATGGTTGACCCTGCCATTTGACAAGGTATTGTAACTCATTCCCTCATCTTCTGGAATTCAAGATCCTTTTGACTTCTTGTATAGCATCTTCTCAAGTGAGAATTCCTGTTGTTACACAAGGGTTGGGTGATGGTAAGGCTTCAGATTAGTAACCAGTTGTAGGCTCTTCCACATTTTGAGGATTTTAAGTTCATATGCCAAGGATCCAACCTTCTTAACCACTGGAAATGGGCCTGCTCTCTTAAAGGCTAGTTTGTTGGTTGGTTGATCGGAGTTAATGTTTGAGCCACTTACCCACACAAGATCTCCTTTCTTATGCTTGATGGCCTCCCTCTGCTCCTTGTCTGCATTTCTCTTTATCACTTTATTTGTTTTTCTCAAGACCTTTTCAACTTCTCTTGTTGCTTCTTTTATCCTCTGAATAAACTTGTTTACTTTTGGAACTTTCTCTGTTGATTCCTCCTCTTCTCCATAGATATTTGGATGCCTTCTTAGGTGTTATATGACAATAAAGTGTGGACAGACTTTAGGATTAGGGTTAGAGGACAGAAATAGACAGTAGTAATTATTATTAGTCTACAACAGGAAAAGGGCATGTGACCTAGAAGTCATGTGAGATGATGTCATAGGCCTAGAATGGTCTAGAGTGGTCTATAGGTCTAGAAGGGTCTATGAGGCTAGAAGAGTCTAGACAATGATGTCAGGAAGCACGTACACCATATTGCTACCACATGGTCAACACATGGACATTAGGACAGGATGCACAGTCTTGCACAGTCACTGCAGAGTAAACATGAGGTAGACATATGGCCTTTAGGGCAAGAGGCACAGTAGACACATTGTTGTAGCATGGACCACTTGTAACTTATATAAATAGGACAGCAATGCAG
>Ga0157368_1001016_pt1 | contig 12294 bp, 3 predicted proteins | sample AttbisABBM3_FD_113146 | JGI IMG/M metagenome (GOLD analysis project Ga0157368, IMG submission 113146) | Fungus gardens microbial communities from leaf cutter ant in Botucatu, State of São Paulo, Brazil - Atta bisphaerica ABBM3 | ecosystem: Host-associated > Fungi > Mycelium > Unclassified ...
AAGGTTTGGCACCTCGATGTCGGCTCTTCGCCACCTGGGGCTGTAGTATGTTCCAAGGGTTGGGCTGTTCGCCCATTAAAGCGGTACGTGAGCTGGGTTCAGAACGTCGTGAGACAGTTCGGTTCATATCCGGTGTGGGCGTTAGAGCATTGAGAGGACCTTTCCCTAGTACGAGAGGACCGGGAAGGACGCACCTCTGGTGTATGGAAGCTCGGTGGAAAACCAGGTGACTAGTTCTAAAGTCTTCTCGGCGGAGTCCTCTTTGAAGGGACTCGGCTGGTCTGACCTCCCGTCATGAATGACGGAACCGGCCTTGGACGATCACTCGCACGATGCAATAAAGCTAGTGCGACCCTGATCAACCTTGGCTCGGGGCGAGTACGCCCTGGTTTCTCATGAATGACCTCTCGGTCACAAGTGGGATAGGCAGTTACGGTGGGAGACATTGGGAATTCGTTCCTTTTGTCTGTCTTGTAAGAAGCCAAAGTCTTTTCCGGGAAAGATCAGATATGGATTAGAATTCTCTTCCGAATCTACTAAGCCTCATCCACCCCTTCTCCCCTTAGTCGAATGATCGGAAAGACGAAACTGTGGAATAAAGCCCGGAAGGAGCGATGCTTCTTTGCCCAATAGATGCGTATAATATAATAAGGGTTAGCTAAACCAATTGCCTGGAAAAGGAAAGTAGTCTAAAGTAGAGCGTGAAGCTGCTTTTTCCGCACCTTTTGGCAAGATCATATCTGGCCCCTCGAGAAAGCACTATAGGGAAGGTTTACTTTTCCTTTCCGTGAAGCCGCTTTCGGCTAGAGCAAGATCGATTGAGTACCAGTACTGCCTTGCCCGCACCGACCGGATTGCTTTGCTGAGGAATGGAGTGAGCGCACAGAGAAGGAGATGTTTTGAGGTTTGCAGGAATTGAATCAATAGGAGAAGATATCCCCGCAAGGTACTCTTGCTGTTAAAACGAAGGCTAAAGTAATTGTGGACTAAATAGCGGTAGCAAGTTTTCTGTGGAGAAAAGGAGTAGCACTAGTCTCAGGAGCTGCGTCGATAGAAGAAGGAGCTGCACATTCATATGACTCTATAAGAGCTCTTGAGAGCGCCTAGCATCCGCTACAGGAAGAGAAAGATCAAAGAAAGCGATAGGCCCCTGCTTCTATTTCTATTAGTTCAAGCGCAATCACAACTGTAGAAGCGGCGGAAGAATAGGAAAAGGAATCCGCTGCTATGGAATCAGCTGTTATAAAGGTTCAGAGGCTTCCTGTCCCCGGATGGTGTAAGTCGTCCTTCTCTTACTGTTGAAGAAAGCGAGAACGGAGAGTACTAAACTGATATAAGACTCCCACTTTTGGCTCTATATTTTTGGGCACCTTTTAGGTTCTGGAGAAAGTGAATTCCTAGGCTAAGGAAAGGATCGGATGACTTTCCAATTCCAAGAGAGCCCTACGGCAGTGGAATCGGCCGATAAAAGAAACCTTTGCATTGCGCCTCTTTGGCTGGGAATCACAAGTGGCATAGAGATCCTTAGGAGTACGAAGCTGTTGTTACGACAGCCAGGAAAGGAAGGATACCCGAGGATGGGATGGGGTTAGAGCTAGCTTCCCGGTCTAATGGTTGGGAAGAAGAAGTTGTTTGCAAGAAGGAGGGGGTTCAAGGCAATGAAATTCTTTCACTAGTCTCAGGAGCTCTTTGAGAAGCTTTTGGGAGTCAAGAGGAATGCCCTATGCATATGTGTCGAAGGAAAGGGAATCAATAGATGGGATTCATACTACTAATAAGTCCCAAGCTAAAGGGAAAGAGAAAAGCAAGCAACCGCCCCATTTCTTTACTTGAACAACGGAGTTCCAGAACAGGTCCAATGGTACGCTCCGTGCCTGGTCTACAATACATGAACTACCAGTTCAATTTGAAAGTTATAAACATACCGGATGGTTCAATAAAAAGCACTTGAAAACGAGCGACCATAATAAGAATATGGAGGGGTTGATCTTCCCAAGTTGAATTGGCTTTGTTTTAAGTGCACGCAGTGAGACAACCAGTACAGCTGGTATTGAACCAGGCTTGTTGGAAGAGATCACGATTACAGTGTCTGGGAGGGGATCTCTCTTATACGAAACCTTAATAGAAAGCCGGGAATAGCTAAAAATTGCTAGATTGATTGATCTTGGGCGCAATAGGCCCCTAATTGGGGGCTTAGCCTCATCAGTAAGTGATTCGATGCTTTCAACTCATGAACACTAAGGCATTTTTGACCTTTCCTACCAGAGGCAGGGGATTGCGAAGAGATAGATCGATGAAGCTAGCTCCGGCTTATCTTTCTCACTCAGGTCGGTCGGTAACTAAGAGGCTACCTTATCCTCACTATCTGCCCACGGAGGGGAGAATCTACGGGATGAGCTCAACAATCTCTCTTCCGGGCCTACTTCCTTGAGTGAGGTTCTCTTCTCACTCGGTATTCAGCGATTACCACGATCTAACAGATCAACCAATTCACGCCCTTTAGAGTTAAGGAATGATGGTTAAGAGTTCTTGCTTTTGAGTTCCCACTCTGACTATTTAGAAGGCTAGTAGAATTCCTTATTGAAGCGGGTAAAGCTCAGCATTTGTCTAATTTGAATAGAAAGTCGCTTTTGACTCCTCCGCCTTTAAAGGGGGAAGTTAACCTGAAATTAAATAGAACGGTTAAAGAGTAAGCGCTAAGGCTTTGAATGCCAGAGCCAAATTAACCTGTACCTAAACGGAAAGATCTCCGCGTAGGGCGAGGGTCAAGCTCCACTACTGGGCCGGGGGAAGAGTCTGCAACAAAATCAATTGAATAGACAGAGAAGTCCGGTAAGCGTATCGATTCAAGCAAGTCCGACTAGTTTAGGCGCCGCCTTCCAGACTTCTGATGAACCGCCGGGTGGTATGAACTCCAGAGCTAAATTCTGGTTACAGAGTGCGGGTAGCCGACAAGTAGGTTAGCAAACAGGTGAATCAATAGGCTTTGCTTCTGCCTTCGCTTCCAGGAGAGAAATAGTAGTGGCCGGAAAGCGATTCACAAGATAGGATGGCAGGGAGGGAGTTCTTGAATGCCGAATCCCTGTATTGAACTCCTACCCTAAGGTAGGCTTTCTTCCCGCTTAAGATAGACCCGATTCCAGTGTATCGTAGAAAAGGAACTTCACTGTGAGATACGGTACGGAATTAGAATTCTGTTCCAGTTCGACTAAAAATACGCTATCTTGTCCTCTCCTCCTCGTTAGGGTTAGGGAAGGACCTGACTGCTTTGGTATGAAATTGCTTGCTGCCCTCGGACTATTGGTCGAGCATCTCCGAACGTGCCTATATAGAATACCAGGTCATCAAGTCAAATCATAATCTAATGGTCAGGTGCCTTTTTCCTGCTGCTATGGCAACAGCAATAGAATGCCTTTTTACGCCTTCTATGAAGAAGGTCGGGCTGGTATCAAAGAAAGAGTCTAAACCTACTGCTCCAGTCTTACTCATCCGTTAATGTGTTGACGATCCTATTGAGCAGTTAGCAGCTAAAGTCTCATCTTCCTAGGGCATTTCGTCCTTCGTACCTTCTTCTATAGTATGTTCCCGGCCATTTGATCCAACTGATGGGAATGAAACAGCAACTTACTCCACTTCCGGCTGGTATGATCAGGGGAGAGGGATACGAAAACCCCAATTCTTTCTACGCAATTTCCCACCGGGCTTGAAATGAGTTAGAATGACTTAGTTGCAGCTTTCGTAACACGATAGAGTGACTTGTTTTCTCCGGCTTTTCTGTATAAGGAAAATCTTAGTGCGGAAGGCATATTAATAGATTCCCTGGGAACTGCTATTTCCCTAACCTTTAGAATCATACTTTCATTCTTCTTTCTTACCCTCTCCCGGGATTGAGAAAGACTTAGTGTTAGTTTGGCAGCTTGCAGGTGAGCTCTTTCAGGTTTAGTAGTTCAGTGACAAAAGGAATTGGTCACGAGCGAAAAATGACTTTCTGCTTTAAGTCTAACTTCCTATTAGACTTTAGCTTCTATAGCTTGAAGCTAGCTAACCTATCTTAGTGGCAATTCTGACTTACTTGCTGAAGGGCTTGTATTCTCAAAATACTACTTATAACTGTCACCTAAAGCAACTATATCTTCTATTTCTGATGAAATGCCTTATAAAGAGGAAGTCAGGGCTAATAGAAAAAAAAGAGTAAGCTAGCAGGTCAATCTCAGGAAGTGATTACCTGGTAATAGGATAAGAAGAAATTCAACTGCTGCAACTTAGTCAAAGAGGGCTATACTAATTCTTCCGTTTCCTCCACTTCCGGGTTCATCTAGGGGAGTTGGCATAGGCGGGAAGTTCGAGACTGAACATCGGCAACTAGAGAGTCAAGGAGCTCATTTATGGTTTACAGGTCGACTTTTTAGCAATAAAGAATGAAACGAAGTCAATCTTCTAATATGGCTTACGGGTTTACTGAGACGAAGTCAATCCAAGATTCGGGACGAGTTCAGGCCTTGCCTTAGCGTAAGCCTTAAAAGTATATTCCTTAGTTACCTTTGAGGAAGAGTAAGAGATAGGAGGCATCTTCTTGACTGGAGACTCCCCTTTTTTCATGCTAATATAGGGATGGCAAGGACAGGCCTTGAAAAGGAAGTAGCTGATATAGTAGCTTCTTCTATAGTCAGTTCTCCCGGAGCAAGAGGCGGGGAAATAGGCTGATCTTTGATTTATTCATTTTTACGTCCCCCCTTAAGGGGAATGGAATCATAGGGCATTTGAGCTGTATTGGTCACGCGAAGGCAAAATGACACTTCTTTCTAACTTTCCTTATAGCTCAAAGTAAGACTAGCATTCAAGGAAGGAATTCCAAGCGGGCTTCGGTGCCTTCATTCATATCTAAGCGAGAAAAGAAGGGTCTTTATCCAATGATAAACCTTTACTGCAGCCGGTGATTTGATTTCCGGGTATGAGTAGGATCGCTAAGCAGGGCATGTTCCCTAGGCCCGAGTGAAGTAGGTTCCAGGTAGTAGGTTCGAAGTTCCTAGCCTTTTCAGGCCGACAACGGGATGCGCTGTACGGTTGTAGTTTATGTTAGCTGCTTATCCGGTGCCTTCCTTACGACTTTCGACCCGGCCGATAGAGTTTCCTTGCTTTCAAGCTTAGCTGCCTTGTCTTAGCTAGCCCTTATTGGTAATCCGATTGGTCTTGTTTCCGCTCCTCTAGTGAAGGCGATCCCTACTCCTCTAAACACGAAGCCTTTCTCTGCCCGAAGCCTATCACATTCAAAGGAGGCGCCGGCTAGTAGGATGTTGCAAAAGCGGTCTACCTCACTCTAAGGCCTACCTGCCCGCACACTCTCACTTATCTGTAATCGGTTAATCGTATTCCCCTGTAAGCTAGCCTGTAACATCCTTTGCAGAGCTAACTCCGGAAGTTCTTCCATCCCCTTTGCCGACCCGACTTTGAACCTACGCCTTCCTTTGCTCCACTACTGGCTGATTCATGTTCTTGACAGGCTTCTTGACTCCAGTGCTACCCACCCGGAGTCGACTATTGATCCGTCGCCCGAGCCCGTTTTCCTTTCGTCCTTGCCTGAGGTACGTTGTTCTTATTTGTGACACCCATATGGTTTGTGTCTGACCCAGCATAGTGCTTTTCTTTCCATTGTTCATTCTTCTTTGAAGCCGCAAATGATAGTGAGGCAGCAAGGATCCCTCAGTGTCAGCAGGCCATATCTGAGGAATTGCCAGTCTTGCAGAAGACGTCGTTCATTACCATATCAGATAGAGAGGGGTTCCAAACCTCTTCCTGACGGAAAGACCACTATTGAGGGAAATTCAGACTCACTCTTGGTATCGATCTGAGAATACTTTTGCCCCACTGTAAAAGGTTACTTTTGTACGGGCTCTGATTGAAGTTGCCACGGAAAGAAAGTAGCCTTCGTTCCAGTGAGATGTGGGGAATCTTTTTCTGAATTGAAAACTACATGAGGGGATTTACATGCCACCTTCGCCAGGGCGATCAGTTTCTTCACATCTAGTTAGTCGACTCAGGAAGGCGTTGTATGGACTAAAACAAGCAAACTCCGGCTCGAAAGCAAGGGAAGGCCCTATTATTGTATTGGGGATCTTCCTTGGCCGGGTGGAAAGGTCTCTTTTTTCTATGTGTTTCGCCCATTCGAGTGTTCTTTGACGATGACATCATAGGCACCAGGCCCTCGGTCCGTCTGTGCTGCTTCGAATGATCGGGTTTCAACGGCTTCCCTAGCTGTACTGATCTATCTGGCAGTTCACTACGCGCCGAATGATTCTTTGCTATTTCCTCTTTCTTATTCTAGCGCTTACCCCTGAAAGGATTCTCCGCATCTATGGGGCAAAGAAGGATCGCATTCCCTCCTATTTCCATAGTCAACCATCGCCCTATTCAATCAATGCAAAGAAAGGAAGACCGGATCTTTCAATAGTCAGTCCAGATTTGATTTCCTATGCTTCCTTCAGACTTGAATGAACCATGCTTTCCAGGCAGAGTGGAATTAGGGCTTTCAGCCCGAGAGGATAGCCAATTCCCGAGGAGAACAGCTAACAGAACTTGGTTCACTTCTTTTATGGTTTCGATTCAAAATAAGTGGTTAGGTCACTCACTCCCCTTCTATCGGGACTCTAATCTATTCTATTTCCCGCAGTTCCTCTGAATCCCTTATTCACCGAATGAATAGAGAAGTAAAGCAGGGATGGGAAGAAAGCAAATCAAGATAAACTTGATTCCGTGAACCAATCCATCTTCACTCACGGAAAGCAAACTTTTAACTCGAAGGCAGAAAGAATAGAACTTGATGGCTGGATCAGAAATGGAACCTTTAGCTCGATCAATAGAGATAGATGCCCCTCTTCGAGCTGCTCCGCCCGGCTACCGATTCTATAGCTAGCTGTCCATTGCACTACCTTAATCAGGGTATCTTTACCTCATAGATAGAGCTGAGCTGTCCTTCTTTCTTAGAGATGGAATTTACCTTCCCTCATAGATCGGCCTGCAGGGAGGGTTGTCTCCTACACACTGGTAGTTTTTCAAGTGGTTCGATCGAAATACATACAGGAAGTTCAAAGCTTGGGCAGAACAGAGACAAGGGAAGCTAAGCTCTTCGAGCTTTCTCCGCCAGCTCTATGACTATACATTACGGTGATTCGATAAGTGGGAATCTAGCTCATTGGATGTCTTTACCCGGAGTTCCTTCTAGTCTTTCTTGCTTGAGAGTGAAACCGGAGTTAAGTCTATTTAGCCCGGAAGAACGTCAGAATCTTTCTCTTTGTAGGCTCGGAATGCCGCCTCTCATCTGCTGAAACCCCGGGCTATTGGAATTGAATCAGTGGGCTAAGAGCTGAGTCCCCGGGACTTGGTAGTTTGTAGTTGCATTGCCTCCCTTGATAGTGGCAGTAAGGGATTACACCAAAATACAAATAGTAGGCATCTCAGCGCATAAATAGGACGTTCTTCACCAGGCATTGTAGATCCGCGGTAACTCTATATCAAGACTTCTGGAACTCAATCTTCGTTCCTACTACAGTACAGGATTAGATGCTATTATCAGGCGGCTGCTACTAGGGGCTTAGGAATGATCATCTTAGGCATATGGGCCTAGCGGTTAAAGACTATTAGCAGTCAGCACCTGCTGACGAATTGGTAAAGACTGCACTCTCAAATAGATTCACCGTGGGAATTTGAATATCATATGAAGGCGTGGTATCAAAAGATAACTACTAATCTCCAACTGCATTTCTTACTTTACTGGCATTCAACTGCCTTTACTCCGCAGTAAGGACAACAGCAATAGAATTCTTTACGGACTGAGGTGTAACTATAAATAGAAAGAGTTGTTTTCTCCTTCTCTTCATTCCTCCGCCCTCTGATTTCGAGCTTCTGTCAAGCTATATCTCATAACTCTGTCCGATAGAGTCGTGCAGTGACTCGGGCACAAAGGCTATAAGATTCCATGCCTCATTCTTCGGGTTTAAAACAAAAGAGATAGAGGAAAGTCGGGCTTAGAATTCAGCGAAAGCCATAACTACGCATCTCTCGGGATGGGATTAAAATAGAAAGAGGAATGAAAGAAGTAAGAGTCACCAATACGAATGATCGCCCGCTGGACCTTTCTTATCTTATAGGGCGGGCAAGTTTTCTCTGCCCCGAAGTTCAAGCAAACCGTCATTGATGTTGACAATGTGTGGGAAGGATCCGTTGAGCTTAGTAGCTCAGGATCTGCATCTTCTCCAACAAGGTGCTCATGCAGTAAGTGACTCTGTTCTGTATTCCGGTCTGAGGGTGCGCCACATGGGAGGCCCTACCGCTTGGTCGGTCCACAAAGAATTATTTTATGTATCTGTATCTGTTGTTACGGAGCCGTCGTCCAGTATCCATCTTTGCCCCTCCAAGATATTTATGCATGGGCAATAGCCCGGGCAGCAGGCATAGATAGAGGAGATCTTAGTCAATTGCCATCCAGGAGGATCTTGGAATCACTTGCAAGAAGCAGAAGCTCTGGTTCCAACTAAGTCTAAGTAGCGACACGGAAAGGGAACCGCGAACTAAGAAGACTTTCTTTGTTTACAATCTTTCTTTTAGCCCACTTCTATCTCTTCAGCCGAAGCCTCTATCCTCTATGCCGAGTAAAGTCCTTATGCCCGGTGGGAAGAAGTCGGCCGTTGCACTGTAAGATAATCTATATTTTTTCCTTTAGGAACTGGTTAAAGTGAAAGCTATAGAAAAAAAGTAAGGACAATCTAATGAGACAAGTAGAGTAATAGAGAAAGCTAGCTAGCTAGCTAGAAAGCTAAGCAAAGCAATAGCGCACCGCAGCGCGCAAGCAAGGCATTACCGCCGCGCCAGACACAAAGCTTTAGCAATGCCCCGCTCGCACGACGAAAGAAAGAGCTTTACAAGCGGTTCTTCTTCACGGATCGGTAGCTAAACCCGTTGATAGCTACTTCGAGGAGATAGTTTAGAATCGGGGAAGTTTTTCCTCCTTCTGGAAGAAAGTGAGGAATGCAAGACTGAGTTCTATATTTAAAGGGACATTCATCTTCCTGATTATCAGTCAGGCAAGCGGTCGAATCCGGGCGATTTAGCTATTTCACTTCCCTATTCCTTTTATCATGTCCGCACCCTCCAACGCTCCTCTCCCGTTGGTCCTCTCCTTTCACTCGAGTGACTTCGTACGAGTGACTACACGTACCTTGAGCTTCTCACTCAAGCAACTTTGTACCTGTTTCACTCTATTCCCGTAGGGCTGGATTACTCCGTTTTGTTCATGCATACTGAGAGCCTTGGTCTCAAGGGACTCTCCGGCCACCTTTTACCGGGTACGCTTTAGATCAAACAAATAAAATGATTAGCGGCAGGTCTTTAGATTGGTTTGAGAGATGTGTTGGTCCAATTTTACCCCATCCGTCTCCGGATGTCTGGTCATCGTTGGCCTGTGGGAGGCTCGGGTCTTCTATAGAGGGTGGTGGGAAAAAGCGTATATTTGCTATTGGTAACTATGTCAACCAACGACTGTTACGCACTCTGGCTAGGTCTTGTTCTTCGACGGTTACCAATAGACGGCACCTCCTATAGCAAAACGGAGTGACTTACGTACCTGAATGTACTCTTTCTGCTAGTTAAAGTTTATGCCTTTTTCCGACCTCCGTTCTGGTACCTCATAGCTATGCGCAGAGTGACTTCGTACCTTCTCTTCTAGTTTAAGCCTTTTGGTATGTTAGTCATGCGTGAAGCTGAGACTTGCTCCTTAGCACAAGTACTAAGTAAAAAATACTACTAGACAAAGACTCCCCCTTATCTTATAGAGTCAAATAACATTGACTAGGATATCCTATCTTGTCATAGCTTCGGAGATAGGATTAAATACAGAGTGTTATTTCGCCCGAGTGAGCCAATGAAAGAGCGAGAGGCCCGATCTACAGGTGAACCAAGACGGGCACACGTCATCTAAAGGTCTTATGTGACTGGTCTCGCTGACTTAACCGCTGACAGGCTTTCTTTCATTATCATCTAGATCTCAAAGAAATTCATTTAGCATTATTCTATTGTAGGATGATAATTTTCTTTTGACAAGGCCGGGGGCAAGTCTTTCTAAAGGGAAAATCATAAAAGTATAACTCCTCGGGCAGTCGCTAACCGTTGCGCCTTCCCTTCCGCTTACACCATTTCTTTGTGAATGCTCCGCTTTGCTCTTTGGCGCGCTACTTCCGCTAGCAACCAGCTTCGGATTTGAATTTTAAGCAAACTGAACCCACGGAACTGCTTTTCTTGATTCACCCTCGGAGAACGGAACTAGCTCGAATCCTTCTCGTTTGATCCACATTCCATATCTTCTCAATCCCATCGCTTCATGCCTTCGACTGAGACCTATCTGCTTCATTCCCGAGTCAAAGGAGGTGGTGACCAAGTGAAGACGTTCATGGCCTTACTACCATGGTATCTCTGGAACTTCTTTTTCTTTCGTCGCTAGGAGGCTTTAGGTCATGCAACGGCCTCAGTCAGGGACTTTCGAACCATTTTAGGAGTGATCGGCACCATTGGTTATACTATAGTTGATTGATGCAAATCCTAATCCCATTCTGTGACAACTTTGAGTGCGATCGGAAAGGAATAAGGCCCGAAATGCCCACGTCGAAAGAAAAGGAAGTCTTTAAGTGAATGCACCCGGTACTGCCTTAAATTGCTAAAAGAAAAGCGAACCGGCTAGCGCCCAGAAGAGATGTGTACTGGCCTGGGCCAAGTGAAAGGCCAGCCGAACCTAAGTATCAAAAGGGAGGGCGATTGCTTTCTTAATGCGTTCGTGTCCCTCACGTGATCATCTCCTACCCTCTGCTCCCTTTCCCTTTCGGGATGAGTAGGCCTATGAGCCGTTAGTGGCTAGAAGAGCTCCGGTTCCTTTCGCAAGCCTGCCAGTCAATTAACAAGGTCCGGGACTGTCACTGCTCATTGGTGAGCGCAAAGGAAGCAAGGCCATGAGCACTAACGCAAAGTTACCAACTGACTAAAGACAGAATCCTGAGCGAGCCGAGTCGGTGATGGCCAGATTCGCCCCGAGCGGATTGGAATGCCCTACGTTGGGATGATAATGGGTTCGGGTGCGCTTCTTCTTCCTGCTGGTTCAGGAGCTTAGGCCCTAATCTTCTATGATTATTCAGACAGCAATCGAATTGAATGTGTGGGGCATTTCTCTCTGGTTCAAATGGCATATATAACAGACTTGGCTGAAGACGGACTTGCAGGTTTGTTGAAGTAAGGACAAACGGACCCTTAGTGTGCCCTTGCGCTGTGCTTCTATCTTGAAACCGTCCTTAAACGGAGAGTCACTTCGCTGATGAAGATGAAAACCTTAGCCATACATAGGGTTCGCTCTTCCCATGTTGTCAGAGTGGGGGCTTCTTTCTTTGACTTCAAGCCCTTCCAATCCAGATCGGAAAATTGCGTAGATTGAGATGCTGCTCTTTGACCTCCACTTGGGTCAGCAGTTGAACTCGTTGCCGAAGACCTTGAAGCTTGCGGACTTGATGTCATCTAAGTCAACTGGGGAAATCGGCTCCGATCCCACTTGTTCATACTTCTAGAATGTGCAGAGGTCTTGCTAGAGCCTCGCAGCAGAAGCGGATGTGAAGGCCATTAAGCCACCTGCTGATCTCCTCCCCAGCTCTCAAGACATCCATCCTCTTTCTCTCTTCGTTCCGATGCGGCAATGACCATGAGCAAGCAGATCCAATACCTTTCATTCTCTCTCCCGGTGACCCGAACTCTCTTTCTTCTTTCCCCCCTTCTCTAGCCAGTGAACCCATAGCTGCGCTCATCAGCGACCGGTACCAACATCTCTTCTTTCTTCCTTTCCTGGCCAGGCAGCAACTGCTCACATCCAACTCCAAGGCAGAGGTCGGACCTGGCAGCTCTAGCAGTTCGGCTTGAAGACAAGACTCGTTGCGTCGTTGCCTAAAACCTTTCCTTAAGTCACTTTTCGAAAGGGGGTAGAGGAAGATTTACCGACCTAGCTACTTGCCTTATTGAATATGGGGGCTGCGGCGGAAGGTTTATAATCCTTTTCCTGTCACTTAATACGTCCTGTATTTCACTAGCTTACTGGCGAGGCAAGGAATCAGTCAGCTAATTCGGCCGTTGAACCCTTATTAGAAAAAGAAAAATCCTTCTTCCCTCTTCACAGAGATGAATTGATCGATTCATCGGATCCTAGCCTAGGTCGGGACTGACGGGGCTCGAACCCGCAGCTTCCGCCTTGACAGGGCGGTGCTCTGACCGATT
>Ga0157368_1001017_pt1 | contig 12288 bp, 12 predicted proteins | sample AttbisABBM3_FD_113146 | JGI IMG/M metagenome (GOLD analysis project Ga0157368, IMG submission 113146) | Fungus gardens microbial communities from leaf cutter ant in Botucatu, State of São Paulo, Brazil - Atta bisphaerica ABBM3 | ecosystem: Host-associated > Fungi > Mycelium > Unclassified ...
CCGGCTTCCAGCGGGATGGTCATGCCGCCTTCCAGGGCCACCGACACGGCGTCGGCACTGGGCGCCCAGAAGTGGAACAGTGTGCGGTCCTTGCCCAACAGAGTGGCACCGGCACGGGTCTGCCAGGCGTAGCCCCCGGTCACTGCGGCTGCGTCGCGCGAAATATCAGTCATGGATGGAAAACTCCCGAAGCCGGACGGCAGAAAAGAAACTGCGGCCCTGATGGCCGCAGTTGCAGTTATGACCGGTGGGAGTCGCTCAAAGTTGAGCGGGGCAAGCGCTTTTCGTCGGTCCGTTGCCGGTGGAAAAGCGCTTGGTAGCCACCCTGGGTGTCAGGCGCGGGCCTGGCGTTCCTGATGGGCAGTGGCGTCGAGCATCTCGAGGTACAGAGCGGCGTAAGGCTTGGCGCATTCTGACCAGAAGAACGGGCCCTGCATCGCCCGACGGCGCATGGCGTTGAGCAGATCCTGGCGCTCGAATACCCCCAGGGCGCGGTCGATGGCGCCGATGTAGTTTTCCAGCGACAAGGGATTGAACAAAAAGCCAGTGGTGCCATCTTCGATACTGTCCGCCAGACCACCTGTGCGCGTGGCGATCGGCAGGGAAGCGAAGCGCTGGGCGTACATCTGGCTCAAGCCACAGGGCTCGAAGCGCGACGGCATCAGCAGGAAGTCGCTGCCGGCATACATGCGTCGCGCCTCGGTCTCGCAGAAGCCGATATGGGCACTGACGCGACCGGGATGGCGCAGCGCCAGGGCGCGCACCTGCCGCTCGATATGCGGCTCGCCGCAGCCAATGATCATTAGTTGGCCACCGCGGGCGACGATGTGGTCAGCGGCTTCGATGGTCAGGTCGATGCCTTTCTGCTGCACCAGACGCGACACCACGGCGAACAGTGGACCGTTGGAGGGCTCGAGACCGAACTCCTCGCGTATATGCGCGGCATTGACTGCCTTGCCGTCCCAGTCTTGTTCGGTGAAGCATTGACTCAGGTGCGGATCGCTGCAGGCGCTCCAACCGTCATCGATACCATTGAGCAGACCGGTGAGCTTGCCCTGGCGGGCCTTGAGTTGCAGCAGGCCTTCCAGGCCGTAGCCAAATTCGGGCGTGGTGATTTCCTGGGCATAGGTGTGGCTGACGGTGGTGATGTGATCGGCGTAGACCAGGCCAGCCTTGAGAAAGGACACCTTGCCCCAGAATTCAAGGCCTTCCATCTGGAAGGCGTGATCTGGGATGTCCAGCTCGGCCAGTACCGACGCAGGGAACAGGCCCTGATACGCCAGGTTGTGAATGGTGGTCAGGCAGGGGGTACTGGAACCCTTCCAGCGCAGGTAGCCGGCGGCGAGACCGGTCTGCCAGTCGTTGAGGTGCAGCAAGTCCGGTACCCAACGAATGGAGGCTTCGCCCAGGGCAATATCGGCGGCGGCGCTGGCCAGGCGGCCGAAGCGAATGTGGTTGTCTGCCCAGTCGGCGTTGTTGAGGTCGCCATAGGGGTTGCCGGGGCGCTCGTAGAGTTCCGGGCAGATCAATACGTAGACGACCAGGCCATCTTCCAGGTTGACCCGGCCGATATCGCAGGCCGGCATGGCGGCGCGCGCGGCGATGCGACCCACCATCTGCATGCGATCCTTGACCGCGGCCATCACCTGACGATAGCCGGGGATCAACACCCGAACGTCATGGGAAGCAGCCAGGGCGCGGGGCAGGGCGCCAGACACCTCGCCCAGGCCACCGGCCTTGACGAAATCAGAGATTTCCGGGGTCACGAAAAGAATGCGCTTACGGGTTTCGACGACGGAACTCAGCGTCAGCTGAGGCTCGCCTGTACGCTTGCGGCGAGGGCTGGATCTGGTAATACGGGTGGCAGTTTCAACGGGCTCCAGGGCCCCAAATTTCCCCACGACGGCGTTTGTCATGGTGCGCTCCCAATGCAGCAAGTTCGAGACTGAGGTTTACCTGATTGCTTCTTCCTGAAGCGCGATGCTCCTGGTTCAAAAACGCCTACAGCCGAGCTGCTACAGCCTTTTTGCCGGTCACCTCTTCCGAGATGTCTGGATCTTGACGAGAACTGCTTCGCGGATTTCCAGATTGCTCTCGCACTGACTCACGGACACGGTCACAAGTTTCCCGCTCGAATGTTGCGGTCCTGCTTTGCTTTGCCAGATACATGCCTGAAAAGTCAGGGCCTTTATTGGTGCGCTAAGGTCTGACTCCTCCTGGTGTCGCTTGATGGCTGCACGATTGGCTCTAATGGGCGCAAGATCAAACTTCCGGTTGCCGCGCAACGGGTTCTTGCCTTTCGTCGGAATTCATGAGTGGTGGACTGTCCCGTCGACCCAGTTCGGTCCGCAGCTTGGGCAGGCACAAGGGGAATTCGCGGTTGATATAGGTGATCAGCCGCTCCCGCACGAAACAGCGCAGATCCCAGTTCTTCGAAGAATCGTCGGAACTCACCAGGATGCGAATCTGCATGGATTCGCTCGACGCATCGGTGACCTGGAGTACGCAGACCCGGCTATCCCACAAATGGGGCACCTCGGCACAGGCACGTTCCAATTCAGTGCGGATGGGGGCCAGCGGCAGGGAGTAGTCGACCCAGATGAACACCGAGCCGATCAGGCTCGAAGAGGAGCGCGTCCAGTTCTGGAAAGGGGTCTCGATGAAGTACTGCAGGGGCACCACCAGGCGCCGATCATCCCAGATGCGTACCACCACGTAGGTGCCGGTGATTTCTTCCACCCGACCCCATTCGCTTTCGACGATGACCACGTCGTCCAGGCGGATCGGTTGCGTCACCGCGATCTGCAGGCCGGCGATGAGGTTGCCCAGCACCGGACGTGCGGCGATACCGGCAACCAGTCCCGCCACGCCAGCTGAGGCCAGCAGGCTCGCGCCCACCTGGCGGACGGCCGGAAAGGTCATCAGCATCAGGGCGATGCCGACCAGTAGCACCACGAAACTCAGGCTACGCACCAGCACCCGATTCTGCGTCTGGATTCGCCGTGCCCTGAGATTGTCGGCTATATCTACCGGATTGCGCAGGGCGATGGTTGCACCGACCGCCTTGACCGCCCGCAGCCCCAGCCAAGTGAAGGCCGCGATACTCAGCAGGCCGGTCACGTGCTGTACCGCCCGCAACAGCGGTAGGGCATCGGGTGCCGAATTCCAGACACCCTGCAGCACCACCAGCGGCACGGCGAGGCAGGCGGGTTTTTCCACGAACTTCACCAGGTTACGCGCCAGCAAGAAGGGATTGGCCAGACGGCGGATCGCCGCGAAGGCCACTGCCAAGGCGATGCTGGTGATGACCAGGGCGACAATGGCCGCGATCAAGGTGGTGATCCAAGGGGCCTGCAACCAGCCCGTCCAGTCGATGGCCGTCATGCGCTTCTCCTTTGGCTGACGGCTCCCCGTGATCCTAGGGGCTAGTCTGAAAAGGCCTGCGCTCGGTCAAGCGGCGTTAACAATCCGCTGGGTCGCCAGCTCGGTCGGAATGCTCATTTACCACTCGTAAACTCGAGCGCGAGTCCGATCCGCTTCCTCACGGATTTTTGCCTTGCCTGACCTTTGCTCGGCGACTCTTCAAACAAGCCCTGGAGCTGATGCGTCTGGTCGCGGGAAGCCCTTCGAGATACCTGATTTCCGACTGGAGCGATTGAGCACGGTTCCCGTAGCCAGCCCATTTACGCTGTCTTCCGGTAATACCACCCCTTAAGCAAATACCCCCGGGTCAACCTGTCGAATTTTTGCTAGCCGATGGGTCGAAATGTCGCATGGCCGGTCCAAACCGCTATGAAGCTGCCCAGCGCACACGGGATAGGCGTAGAATTCGCGCCCCAATGAGACACGTCCAGTCAGATGGCGGACCTGCGGAGATCGAGACGGATTTATGAAACCAGTGGTAGTGGTCGTCGAAGACGAGAACATGTTGCTCGGGCTGATGGAAGAAGTGCTCGAAGGTGAAGGCTTTCAGGTACGCACCTTCGGTACCGCGGATCTGGCCTGGGATTTCCTGTCGACCGCGCGGCCGATACCGGATCTGCTGATCACCGATGTACGTATGCCTGGTGCCATCGATGGCCTCGAGCTCGCCCGGCGCGTCAAGCAGCAACTGCCGGGACTGCCCATCATCGTTTCTTCTGGCTATTTCGAAGAGCTGCAGCCCGAGCGTGCGCCGGATATCCACTATCTGCCCAAGCCTTGGCGATTCGATGATCTGCTGGCGGGTTGCTACCGCTTCCTCAATCAGCGCAAAGCCTGATCCCTCCTGTCTAGCGGTCCGTTCTTGGGCCGCGTTATCACCGTTACTCGACCATCGTTAGCCGCCGCTGCTCGCCGGACGATCTTGCGCTGTGCCTAAGCTGATTCCATTTCGTTATTTAATTCTCGATATTTAGATCGTTTAGTGTGGCCTCCATTGGACGTCGCTTCGACGTTACCGAAGGCGCTGTGGCGCCTTTATCGACAAGGAGGCCTGCATGAATTCCCTGTTCAAGTCCCTGGTGTTAGCCGTCGGCGCAGTGGCGCTCGCGGGCCAGGCGCTTGCCGCCGATCTGGTGATCGGCTACCAGACCGGCGTCGATCCTTCCAAGGTCGCCCAGGCCGATGGTCTCTATAAAAAGGCCATCGGGCAAAAGATCGATTGGCGGCGTTTCAACAGTGGACCCGAGGTCGTCGCTGCACTGGCATCGGGTGATGTGCAGATCGGCAACCTCGGCTCCAGTCCGCTCGCCGCCGCCACCTCGCGCAAGTTGCCGCTGGTGGCCTTCATCGTCTCGGCGCAGATCAATTCCGCCGAAGCGCTGGTAGTGCGCAACGGCAGTGGTATCGACAAGCCCGAGCAACTGGTGGGCAAGACCATCGCCACGCCCTTTGTCTCCACCTCCCATTACAGCCTGCTCGGCGCGCTCAAGCACTGGGGCATCGATCCGACCAAGGTCAAGATCGTCAATCTCAACCCTACCGAGATCGCTGCGGCGTGGCGGCGGGGCGATATCGATGGCGCCTTCGTCTGGTCACCGGCGCTGGGTGAGATCAAGAAGAACGGCAAGGTGCTGACCGATGCCGCCCAGGTCGGAGCCTGGGGCGCACCGACCTTCGAAGTCTGGGTCGCACGCAAGGATTTCGCCGAGCAGCATCCCGAGATCGTCAGCCAGTTCGCCAAGGTCACCCTGGATGCCTTCGCCGACTATCAGGCCCATGGCAAGGAGTGGGGTCCCGATTCGGAGCAGGCGAAGAAGATCGCCCGCCTGATCGGCGCGAACGCCGCCGACATCCCCGAGCTGCTGGCTGGCTCGAGCTATCCGGACGCCGAGGCCCAGCTCGGTCCGGACCTGCTCGGCGGCGGCACTGCCAAGGCCATCGCCCACACGGCCGAATTCCTCAAGGAGCAGAAACGTATTCCCGCGGTACTTGATGACTACTCGCCCTACGTGAGCGCCGAGTACGTCCGCAAGGCCCAGTGATACCCCGTTCTTCACGCCACGACTCGCCCCTCCTCGGAGGGGCTTTTTTTCCTCTCCCGACAGGAGCCGATCATGAGTCGACTTAGCTTGGAACAGGCCAGTCTCGGTTTTGCCCGCCGTGGCCGTACCCAGCCGATACTGCAGAATCTCGATCTCACGGTGGAGAAGGGCGCCGCCGTGGTAGTGCTGGGGCCTTCCGGTTGCGGCAAGTCCAGCCTGCTCAATGTGCTCGCGGGTTTCCAATCGCTCGATGGCGGACGGGTGCACCTCGACGGTCGTACCCTTGAGGGGCCCGGCGGCGAGCGCGGCGTGGTGTTCCAGGACGACGCCCTGATGCCCTGGCTCAACGCCCGGGACAATGTCGCGCTCGGCCTGCGCCTGCGGGGCCTGCCGCGCGGCGAGCGTGAGCGCCGGGCGCAGGAGATGCTGGAGTTGGTAGGCCTGGCCCAGCATGGTGAACACGCCATCGGTGAATTGTCCGGCGGCCAGCGTCAACGCCTGGGCCTGGCCCGTGCCCTGGCGGTGGACCCGGACTTCCTGCTGCTCGACGAACCCTTCGGCGCCCTCGATGCCTTGACCCGGGAGCGCATGCAACTCTTGCTGCTGGAGGTCTGGAAACGGACCGGCAAGGGCCTGTTCCTCATTACCCATAGCGTCGACGAAGCCCTGTTCCTGGCGACCGACCTGCTGGTGCTGGACGGCCCCCCGGTGCGCATCGTGCGCCGCCTCGAGGTGCCCTTCGCCCGTCGCTACCTGGCTGGCGAACCCGTCCGCGCGATCAAGGCCGATCCGCTTTTCGCCGAGCTACGCCAGGAGCTGCTCGACCTCTTCTTGCAGGAGACACCCGACCATGCCTTCTGAAACCCTTACCACCCCGATTCGAGAGGTCCGGGAAAGACGCGGACTGCGCCTGGATCGCCGCCGCGTCGCCGCCCTGGGCACCCTGGCCGGGGTAGCGACGCTCTGGTGGTGCGCGACCCATCTGGGCTGGGTCGATACCCTGTTCCTGCCGTCACCCGAGCAATTGCTGGTCGCCCTACAAGGCTTGGTCGCCGACGGCTATCTGGACGTCAGTCTCTGGCAGCACGTCAGCACCAGCCTGTTGCGGGTGCTCGCGGCCTTGTTGGCGGCGCTGCTCACCGCGGTCCCCCTGGGAGTGGCCATGGGGCTGAGTCCCACGCTGAACGCTGCCCTGGACCCCCTGGTGGAGTTCTATCGGCCGATCCCGCCGCTGGCCTACCTGCCGTTGATGGTGATCTGGTTCGGTATCGGCGAGCTGTCCAAGGTGCTGCTGATCTATCTGGCGCTGTTCGCGCCGCTGTTGATCGCCACCGTGGGTGGCGTGCGCCGGGTCGATCGCGCCCGCATCCAGGCCGTGCGTTGCCTGGGCGCTTCGAAGGTGCAGGTGGTGCGCCATGTCATCCTGCCCAGCGCCTTGCCCGACATCCTTACCGGCCTGCGCATCGCCCTGGGGGTGGGCTGGTCGACGTTGGTGGCAGCCGAGCTGATCGCCGCCAACCGCGGCCTGGGCTTCATGGTGCAGTCGGCGGCCCAGTTCATGGCCACCGACGTGGTGGTGGTGGGCATCCTGCTGATCGCCAGCATCGCCCTGTCCATCGAACTCGGCTTGCGCGCCCTGCAGCGGCGCTATGCCGGCTGGAACTGAGGAGCCTCGTGATGACCATCACCTTCGAACGTCTGAGCCCCGCGCTGGGTGCTCGGGTCCATGGCCTGGATCTGCGCGAGCCGTTGGACGCCGCCAATCATGCCGTTCTGCATCAGGGGCTGCTGGAGCATCAGGTACTCTTTCTGCGCGAACAGTTGCTCACGCCCCGCCAGCAGCGGGATGTGGCGGCGCGCTTCGGTGACCTGCACATCCATCCGATCTACCCCAAGCATCCTGAGCAGGCGGAAATCCTGGTGCTGGACACCGAGCTCAATGACCTGAGGGACAACGCGCTCTGGCATACCGATGTCACCTTCATCCAGACGCCGCCGCTGGGTTCGCTGCTCAGCGCGCGCCAGGTGCCCGCCTATGGCGGCGACACCCTCTGGGCGAGTAACTCGGCGGCCTACGCGGGGCTGTCGGCACCGTTGCGTGAGTTGCTCGATGGCCTGACAGCCTGGCACGACCTGAGCAAATCCTTTCCACTCGAACGCTTCGGCCATACCGCGGAAGGGCTGGAGCGGTTCAATGCGGCGCGAGCGGCCAACCCGCCGGTGCGTCATCCGGTCATCCGGGTGCATCCGGAAACCGGCGAGAAGGGGCTGTTCGTCAGCGCCGGCTTCACCACACGGATCGTCGAGCTGGAAGAAGCCGAGAGCGATGCCCTGTTGCAGTTGCTGTTCGCTCACGCCGCGCGACCGGAGTTCCAGGTGCGCTGGCAATGGCGGGCGGGCGATCTGGCTTTCTGGGATAACCGCATCACCCAGCACTACGCCTGTGACGACTATCGACCCCAGCGCCGGATCATGCACCGGGCGACCATCCTCGGTGACCGGCCGCGCGGCCCTTGTGAGGCGGCCTGACGGCTTACTTGGCCAGGAGCCAAGCTTGGTAAAAGGCATCAGCCACTGAGGACGTCCACCAGGCCCAGGACGAAGAACAGCACGATGCAGACCACCGCGACCACCACCGGGATGAAGCGGGGGTCCTTGATCGCTTTCCACATGACCTGACGATTGCTGCGGGACTTGTCCATGGCGCTGCTCCAAGAGATGAGTCCCGATTTTACTGCAGCGCCGGGCCTGGCGAACAGCTGCTATCCCTGGGTGTTCGAGGGCCGCTCGGGCCCCGAATACCGGCTAGCTAGGCCACGCCGATCTTCCATTGCGGCGGTGGTGGGGTACCGTTGACCGCGAAGTCGCCGACGATACGATCCTTGTAGATTCGCGGGTTGTGCGAGGCGAGGGTGCGGGCGTTGCGCCAGAAGCGATCCAGCCCCTGCGGCCTGAGAGTCGCCGAGGCGCCCAGGGCATCGAACAGCCGACCGGAGGCATCAATGACGAGATCGGTGACCACGTTCAACGACTGGCAGACCTCCAGCTCCGCCAGATCCACCGCGCGATCTTCCGCCGCCTGGTCGTCCGCATGGCGGAGGTCATAGACCCGTTGTAGCGCCTCGGCATTCTTCAGCGTGATCACCGCGGCGCAATAGGCGGCACTGCGTACCTGGCCCACCACCGCCAGTACCTGGGGATCCTGGCTGACGCGATCGGCATTGCCGATGGTGAAGGTGCGGGTGCGGGCGGCCACTGCCGCCGCGACCTCGCTGCTCATGGCGCGGCCCATGCCGGCGAGGTTGGCCAGGTGGAAGACCTGGAAGAAGCCCGGCGAATAGCGGAAGCGCTCGCCCACCGCGACCACGTCCACCGGTGCTACCCTCACGTTGGTGAAGGTCGCGGTGCCGCTGGCGGTGAGGGTCTGGCCGAAACCGTTCCAGTCGTCCAGCACCTCGACTCCGGGTGCATCGCGGCGCACGGTGGCCATCACCCGGTTGCCGGCCTCATCGGTGGCGCCCACGTCGATCCAGTCGGCGTAGAGCGAGCCCGTGGTATAGAACTTGGTACCCGAGAGTAGCAGGTGCTCGCCATCGCGGCGCAAGCGGGTGCTGAACTCGGCGCGGCGGGCATCGCCGACCTCGCTGGAGGCCGGTCCTATGGTCTCGCCGGCGGCGATACGGGCGAACCAGCGGGTCCGGCGCGCCTCGTCGTCGCTGTTCAGCAAGCCCTCGACGAAGCCCATATGCCCCCGTACCGCCTGCACCAGGTTCGAGTCGGCTTCGCCCAGCTCGATGAGCAAGGCGAACAATTCCGGCAGCGTGACCCCTGCGCCGCCGTGCTCGACGGGCAGGCGTAGGGCGGTGAAGCCCGCGGCCTTGAGCCAGCCCAGTTCTTCGACGGGCAGGCGACGCTGAACCTCGCGCTCGATGGCACCTTCGCGAATGCGCTGGAACAGGGGCATAAAGCGCGCCGAGAGTTCGGCGTGACGGGTGGAAGGGCCGGCGCCCCAGCCTGAGGATATGACGGTCATGCGCAGCAAGTTCCTTCTGGAAGATCTAACGGTCGTGGGTAAGGCCGATACGCCGCATTTCGGTATGGGCGGCACTGGTAGTGCCAATCAAGGCGATGGCCGCGACGAGACGGCGGCCTAGGGTGCGAAGGCTTTCCATGTCTGGCTCCAGGCGAAGCGGGCCGTCAGGCGGCCAGGTGTTTCTTGTCGGCTTCGGTACGCGGCGAGCGGGTTTCGGCGGTGGGCTTGATGGCCTGGCTGGGGCGGCCGTCGACGCCGAGCGGCACCTCGCCGGCGATGGTGGTGCGCCGCACGATTCGCTCGGCGCTGCCGTAGTCGTCGACGGCGATGTGCTGGGTGGCGCGGTTGTCCCAGAGCACGACATCGCCCGTCTGCCAGCGCCAGCGCACAGTGTTCTCCAGCGCGGTGATGCGGTCCTGGAAGAGGCGCAGCAGTTGCTTGGAATCGCTGGCACTGACGCCCTGGATCTGCTTGACGAAGTGGCCCAGCACCAGGGCGCGTTCGCCAGTCTCCGGGTGGACCTGCACCAGTGGGTGCTCGGTCTCGTACACCTCGGCGGTGAACTCTTCGCGATAGCGGCGCAGGCCGTTGGCTTCGGCATGGCGGGAGGGTGCATAGTCATAGAGATTGCTGTGCAGGGCACGCAGGCCGTCGGCCAGCGTCTTGAGCGGCTCCGGCAGGTCGGCATAGGCCGCGGCGGTGTTGGCCCAGACGGTATCGCCGCCGTGGCCTGGGATCACCACGCCGCGCAAGATGGAGATCTTTGGATAATCCACCACGAAGGTTACGTCGGTATGCCAGGAGTTTGCCCGGCTGTGCCGCGAGTCCAGGTTGAGAATGGCCGCGCTGCGCTCTGCCGAGCGGACGGTGGGGTGGGGGACCTGTTCACCAAAGCGACGGGAAAAGGCTTCGTGCTCCTCGTCGCTCAGATGCTGGTCCCGCAGGAATATCACCTTGTGCTCGAGCAATGCCTGGTGCAGCGCGGCGAAGGTCGACTCGTCTAGATCAGCGGACAACTTCACGCCAGAAATCTGCGCGCCGATACGACCGGTGAGGGGTTCGATAACGAGAGGCATGGCAACACTCCTGGCAGGATGAGAGGACGCTGGAGTGTAGAAGTGTGGTTTGGAAAGTTTCTAATCTTCATTGCTGCTAAGCATATGCCCGGCAGCCTGTGTCGATCTACGTGTTCTCCAGGCAACACTTAGAGAAGGCTTAGCTATATGGATATAATTCATAAATTATTGATCTGAAAGGATATATATATTTTCGGCCTGCCATGCCTGACTCTCGGCCACATAACTGTTCGCGGCTGGACAGTTATGGTTTGGTCATGCCGAGAGCTCTCCTGATCTTCTGTATGAGTTAATGCCTGAATGTTATTTGGCTGGGGCTTTTTATCTCCTTATTGTCGCGCTACACCTGAACTCGATGGGACGTAGTGGTGACTGTCTATCTGGATGCGCGGCATCGCCGCCTGGTCAAGTTGCTCTCGCAGACCTTCATGGCCCGTAGCGAATGGCCTACCTGGGCTTTGCTCTTTGGCGTGTATGGCAGCTGGCCGGCGCTGATCGCCGCCTGGCCGCTAGTGGGCTACTGGGTGGTGCCGCCGCTGGTCCTGGTGGTGGTGCTCCAGCAATCCCTGCAACATGAATTGATTCATGGCCATCCCACGCCTTGGCCCAGGGTCAACGCCGCGCTAGCCTACCCGCCGCTGGGCCTCTGGTTTCCCTATCCGCTGTATCGTGACAGCCACCTGGCTCATCATCGCCGCGAACATCTCACCGACCCGGCCCTCGATCCCGAGAGCCGCTATGTCGACGGGGAACTCTGGGAGCGCAGGGGAGCGACCGGGCGTGGACTGCTCTGGCTGGACAAGACCCTGGCCGGCCGGATGCTGATCGGGCCGCTGTTGTCGCTACAGGGAATGCTTGGCCAAGAAGTCCGCCGCTGGCGTCTTGGCGAGCAGGGCGTGCTGCGTGTCTGGCTCGTCCACCTGGGGCTGGTTGCCGGGTTGCTCACGGCCATCCAGCAACTCTCCGGCATGCCGATGCTGGTCTATGTGCTGGGTGTCGCCTGGCCCGCCTTGGCGCTGGCCCTGGTCAGATCCTTCTATGAACACCGCCCCGCGCAAGATCCTGCCCAGCGCTGTGTGCTCAACGAAAGCGCAGGGCCATTGCGACTGCTGTTCCTCAATAACACCCTGCATCTGGTCCATCATGATCTGCCTGGCTTGCCTTGGTATCTCATCCCGCGAGTCTATCGGGTCAGGCGCGCGGCCTATCGGGTGCGCAGCGGTAACTTCGTCTTCTCGGGCTTTCGCGAACTGGGGCGACGCTTTGCCTGGCAAGTCGTGGATACCCCCGTGCATCCCAACACCCTGGTCTTGAGGTGCGAGTGGGTAGGTGATGAACGACCATGCGTTCACTGCCTACCTTGGTAATACCACCCCTTAAGTGGTCCACTTGCTCCTAGCCAACTTTCCGCCGCGCCAAGTCACCGAGAGGGCAGGGCATTGCCGCCTTCCTCTCTGGACGTTTGCTACGGCCTGTCTGCAAAGTCGCCGAGCCAAGGTCAGGCAAGACAAAAATCCGTGAGGAAACGGATCCGACTCGCGCTCGAGTTTACAAATGGTAAATGAGCATTGCGATGGGGCCGCCCAGGCCAAGCTGGCGACCCAGTGGATTTTTAACGCCGCGTGGCCGAGCGCAGGCACTTTTCAGACAGAGCCTAGAGTGCCGGGCTTCGTCCGGGTTGCGACGGGCTGCAGGTGCAGGAATCGACATTCGA
>Ga0157368_1001018_pt1 | contig 12265 bp, 3 predicted proteins | sample AttbisABBM3_FD_113146 | JGI IMG/M metagenome (GOLD analysis project Ga0157368, IMG submission 113146) | Fungus gardens microbial communities from leaf cutter ant in Botucatu, State of São Paulo, Brazil - Atta bisphaerica ABBM3 | ecosystem: Host-associated > Fungi > Mycelium > Unclassified ...
AAGATCGTCATCATCACTGATTCCATCCATGCTGCTAAGAGAATCTTTGACCTTTCTTCCCATCTGTTTCAAAACCAGTCTGTGGCTATCTTAGAAGATTTGCATCATTTCTTTTCCAAAGACCCGAATAACTCGATCAAGTTTTGGGAATGTCCTAGTTGCCTTAATTGGCATCTTCACAAGGCTATTGATATAGAGACAAAAGCCTTTAACCTCACTCCTGCATACCCATGCAAAATGTTATGGGATTACAGCAAGAAATTAGAATGCAACGACATATCAAACATTTGGAAGATGATGTTTCAAGCATCAGATGGAAAGAGAAAGCAATTTCTTGATTTACTTGATGACAACTCAAACACTATCAAACCATCTTATGTCAAAGAAGGGCTTTGGCTTCAGGCGTTTGGACAATCAAACTCATTATGTATGCGTGCGACAAGAGCACTTACTAACCATGCTCCTATTGGAGAGTACAGGCTTAGATTTTTCTATAGAGAAGAATTTAAATGCCCATGCAGTGTGTATTCCATTGAATCAAGAAGACACATTCTCCATGATTGTAGTAGATTCAATGGCTATTGGAATCCGAGAAGGAACTCTCTCAGCCACTTTGTCATGTTTTTGAAAACTAACCCAAATGTGTTTGCTTTTCTTAGCAATACACATATTACTAGCATAAGCAGGTCTTATAGTTAGTTGTATCTCATATTACTTGGTTTTCTTTTCTTTTCTTTCCTCCTATTCTCATTTAGTTCTACTATCTCCTCCTTTTTTCTTTCTTTTTTTCTTTTTCTTTTTCTTTATCTTTTTCCTCTTCATGTACGTTTGCTTCTTTTGTATGTAGTTATGAAAGTAGCTACCATGGTCTGCCATCATGCCCCATGTAATAAATTGCTAATTTAAAATAAAAAAAATAATGTTGTTAAGTTTGAGGTCTAATCCTCAGACACAAAAGTATATATATAAAAGAGTGATGGTCTATATACAAGCTATTTCCATCACATGATCAAAACTCATATCTAATGGGAGCTGTTATCTGTCATAGCAGATGTTAGGCTAATTTTAAAAGGTAACTAATTATGTCACTACATTGATATGCTTGTATCTCTATAAATACTTATTGCTATGTAATATACCATATATTATTGGAAATGGTTCAATGAGCACTTTTCAATGTAAGTTCAATTATGTAGATCTATCTAGTCATTCATGAGATATTAGCAAACAAATATTTTACAGTTACTGATGACCTAATATCTTGGTTGTTTGTTGTTGCTTTTGTATATCCCACATATGTGCAGATAGCCCTCATTTGGGGCTTTATAGCATAACTTAGTTTGTGAAAATTAGTTTACTAGTTGTAGAGATACAAGCTGAATGAAGTTTGTGACAGCAGGATTCAAGGTTCCAATTGTGTCAAATGTAATGGTCCACACAAATCCAAACATCACCACCATTTTGCATGATAATGCAAGGCTAACAAAAAGACTAATCTACCTTGGCTAGAAATTAAACAGAGAAAGCCTTGTCCTCACTCTTTTAAATGTTTGAATTACAAGAGAGACTATCAAGCAGATTTGAACACATGTCCATTCTGGAAGTACTGCTTCAACAGGGAATAGCACTCAAAAAAATATTAAAAGCTTCATAAAAGTAGAAGACAGTTAATTTATTCAATTGTGAATGGTAACTCTTCATGATTATCAAGAAAATCAAGATTTTTTCACAGAACATTTGGAAAAACAATTCAGTTGTTAATACAATCCTAAAAACTCAATTTTTATTTGATGTTATTTTCATCTAAGAGCTATTATGAACAACAATTTGCTCTATACCAAGTTTAAAAAGTAAAAAAGAAGAAGAATTGGTAGGAGTTCTGAATTATTCTAATTGAATTATCTTTTCTAGGAATTCCTTTAAGGAATATGACTTCCTTATAGTCATCACATATATCAACGTAAGAGTCTCATCCTTTTGTTTTTCTTTATGCAAAGACATTTTCAATCACAAAGACATTTCTCTTGTTTTGTTTTTCAACAATAACTTAATTTTCTTCCTGATTAATGTTTATTTGGATTTGTTACAGTCAGCTTTAAAGTATCTCAAGAATACTGAAGTAAATATCAATAATGTTCTTGTTATAACTGGTGATTTCAATATTAGAAACAATTTTTAAAACCCTAATTATCCACATCATTCCATTTATAGCAATTTGCTTATCAACATTGCAGAGTCTATGCATTTAGGTCTTTCCTTTCCCTCTAACCACATTCTTACTAGATATTCCAACAATAACTATGAGTCAAATTCAGTTATTGACTTGATGTTCCTTAAATATAGGTTAGAAGAACTCAACAAACACTCTATTCACCCTGAATGGAGACTTGTTTCCAATCATGCTCCACTCACAGTTACTATTTCAATCTTTAAGGAACATATTCAAACCAAAAAGTATATGATTGTCAAAGATAACAACAATAAGAAAAACTTTGTCAATGAATTAATCAAAGCTATCAGAACAATCAATACAGACAGTATCTCAGATTATAAATCCCTTGAACATACCATTCAATCTCTTGTTCATACTACAGAAAGAATATGGACTAAGAACTCAAAGATCATCAACCTTACCAAACATTCCAAGAGTTGGTAGGATACTAACTATAACAGAGATCTCAAAAAATATAAGTCTTCAAAAAGAATTGAAGATTGGAAACAATTTCAAAGCATAGTTAAAAGAACTAAACACTTATTCTTTGACCAGAAAATCCAAGAAATTGCCAACAAAAGATATGGCCCATGGAAACTCATAAACTGGATCAACAAATAACAGCTGCTAGCTATTAAATACAATGAAATTAAAGAACTTTGACAAGCTCTGCATTTAACTTTCAATATGGCTCAAGACTGCTATATTAACATCAGTCTGCTAGACAAAATTTCAAATAAGCATCCAATGAAATGGCTACCATTTTCCAAAGTAGAATTTGTCAGTTCTATCAACAAGTGTAATAATTCATTGACTCCCAGTCCTGACAAGTTATCATAGAAACATCTCAAAATTATTGTTAAAGACACTGTGTGTTTGAAGAAAATTATCAATATTGCTGATGCATGTTTTGAATTAGGCTATTTGCCTTTTTATTTCAAAGTATTAACATCTATCATCATTTCCAAGCCTAACAAGGATTCATATGATTCTCTTAAGGCCTTTAAATCCATTGTCCTCCTCAATATGTTAGAAAAGAAGTCATTGGTAAAATATTACAATTCCATTCAATCTCAAATAACTTTATTCATCCAAGTCAACTAGGTAGTTTAAAGCAACATTCATCATCTAACACTGGAGTTGCTCTTATGCATTTCATTTGCACTAGTTGGGTCAAGAATAACACTACAAGTACTTTGGCATTCAACATTGCCCAATTCTTCCTATCATTAATCTATCAACTTCTTCCCCTCATCTTTGATAAAGCTGGATTTGATCCCAAGGTCTCTCTTTTCTTTTGCAATTATCTAATAGGAAGAAAAACTTAGTATTTCTAGAACAATTTTTCATCCTCTTTTTTCAACATTGATGTTGGATATGGTCAAGATTTGGTCCTCTCTCCCATTTTATCTGCATTATACATTGCTTCTATTCTTCATATTCTTGAAAATTGCTTAAAAATCCTAAATATTCCAGTATCTATTCTTTTGTTTGTGGACAATGGCCTTCTTGTGGCCCAAAACAAATCATTAACAATTTCAAATTTTTTACTCTTTTGTAGTTATCAGATCACTTTATCTCTTTTAGAAAGATTCAGACTAATGATAAAACATGGAAAGACAGAAGTATTTCATTTTTCTAGATTACATAGAGTTTTCAATCCTCTTTTACTTGACCTTTCTTCAATTGGAGGTTCGATTCTTCATTCCAAGAATATATAGAGATACTTGGGATATATTTTTGACAAGAAACTATTCTTCCAACAACACATTGACTTTTATGCAAATAAATTTTATATAGAAGTTGCATTCTTCCTATCACTCTGTATGTATTTTAACTATGATTCTACAACAAAGCTCCATTATCTTATCTACTCAGAGAGCTGAATAAAATACAAAGAAGAGCTGCTATTTGGATTTTAGATGCTTTTTGTACATTATTTTCTTTTGGTATTAAGGCTATTGTGAGTTTTATTCCTATTTGTTTACATCTTCAAAAGCTCAGTGGCAAATCACAACTTAGAGCTCATTCTCTTCCATACAACCACATCTTGAGATCCTTTCTAGAATCAAGACAATTATTCACCAACATCTCTTATCAGTTGTCATTGGATGCTCTTACCCCTAATTAGTGATCAAAGATTAAAAAATCTATTATCAACATGGACAATAGATTCAACAAAGTTTTTCCCTCTTTTGATCTATTTAATAAAGAGTTTGCTCTGGGATCTTAACTTATAGACATTTTTTCTAGTCAGTTTTCTTTTCATTTATTAACCAAACAAAGCAATAATAACTTTAAAACCCATATTTATCTCCTTGACAATATAGCTCTCAAATTTTCTTCAGACCCTATATACACTTTTATTATATCTGATGCTAACATCAAAAACCATGTTGCTACCTCTATTTTGTATATTCACATTCACAACAAGCCAGTCATCAAGACTCTCTATTATGCTATGAATGTAACAACTATGGAAGCTAAATTATTTGCCATCAGATGTGGTATCAATCAAGCTACCAATCTGAATAGTATTAACAAAATCATTGTTATTACAGATTCTATCCTGCTGCAAAGAGAATTTTTGATCCTTCATCACATTCTTTTCAAATCCATGTGGTATTAATTTCTGATAAACTCAGAAAATTCTTTGTCAAAAATCATGATAATTTGATTAAATTCTGGGAATATCCTAGCTATTGTGAATGGTCTCTTTATAAAGTTGTCAATAAGGAAACTAAAAAATTCTGTCCTAAACCCTGTTATCCTTACAAGTCTTTATGAGACTTCAGTAAGAAGAGTGAATGCAATAACGTCCTTATGAGATGGAAGATGACTTTTCAAGTATTAGACAAAAAAAGACATCAATTCCTTAAACTCCTCAATAATGATAATAAACCTTTAGAACTAACATACTCTAAAGATAGATCTTGGCTTAAGTACTTTGAATACTCTACTTCACTATGTATAAGAGTAACAAGAGCCATTGTAAATTATGCTTCTATTGGCAAGTATCAGTTGAGATTCTTCCTATAGGAAGAATTCAAGTGTCTGTCTGGAACTTATCCTATTGAAACTAGGTATTATGTTTTTTTGATTGTAAAAGATATAATAAGTATTGAAATCTGAGAAGGAATACTATATGTTATTTTATGCTCTTCTTAGAGTTTAACAGTAGTGTGTTTTTTTCTATTTCTTTTATCTTTTCTTCTTCATGTTGTTTATATCTTAATATAAGTGTTATGGTATGCTTGAATACTAATATTTTATTTTTCTTTTATCTATTTTTCTTAATTTAATATTTCTTTTCTTTTTATTTTTATTAACAATAAAGAGACACATGACTGCAGTCACATGACATATTACATGATGTAATATCATAGGCTTAGACTGGGTAAAAGCAGACTAGAAGGATGATATCAAGGAACATATTAACAGTATGTTTACCTCATGGTAAATATATGGTGCATTCATGGACGATGTATGAACTTTAGGGTAGGGTTAAATATTAGTAGCACAGACTATCTGTAAATTATATAAATAGGGTAGCAATTCAGCAGAAACTCCTTGTTGAGTTCTCTTGTGATTTTCATAATGATATCTGTCCTTGAGATTTATTGCTTATGCTTCTATTAGTTTTGTAACTAGTGGTTGCCACAACAGTAAGTAGCTACTATAGTCTGCTCTTGTGTCTCATATAATAAATTAGTAATTTTAAAAAAAAGAAAAAAAGAAGCATGTGACTACAGTTATATAATATGTCACATAACATGATATCATAGGCTTGAAACATAGAAAAAGAAGCTGAAAGAATGATGTCAAAATATATGTCTATAGTATATTCATCTCATAGTACAAGGATTTTAGGGTTATTTACTGATAGCACAGACTATGTACATGTAGTATATATAGTATAGAAATATATTGTGAACTCTTTGTTGAGTTCTCTTGTGATCTCTATAAAACTCTTGCTTTTTAAGATTACTTAGTATGCTATTAGTTAGTGGTTGTTACAACATCTTTCTTATTTTTATTTATTTTCATATTTTGAACTGTTAATTAGGGTTTTAGTATAATATTATACATGACTGTCACAAATGTCACAAGTCTGCTATACATATCATAGTCACAGTCACATGATCATATATTACAATGAAATGAAAAAATATAAAAGATTCTAGAACAATAATATTATATAATATATTTACTATATGTTAACTTTATAGATATTAGTCTTGTATAAACTAACTAGTTAGCATATATAAGATAAACACTTTGTATTAGAAACTCTATTAAGTTCTCTTATATAAACTCTATATAAGATTCTTTTTTGACTGCTCACTAAGTTTTAAGTTATAATACTGGTTACATAGTTTAAATAAAAGTTTGCAGTATAACTACTAGCTTATATACTAAGTATTCTACTTAGAGTAGTTATCTAGAAATAAAGACTGTAAGCAAGTTACTCTGGTTCTAGATAATTTTTGGATATCAAGATAAAGATCTATGAAGTTATCAAAGAATCCAGCAAGAATATCTAAGATAGAATAAAAAGAGTGATCTATATTTAAAAAAGATCTGAAAGTGCAGATAACTAAGAAAGCATTATCTATAGGTTGAAATAGATGTAACAAATATATATAAGATAGCTGTTATCTTTCAAAGTAATAAACTTAGGTTTTCTTGAAGCTTTGAAGTTTATTTGCACTTCTATCCAACTATTCTAACAAATAACAAATAGCTAAACTTAAACTGTTAGAAGTTCTACAGATGTAGCATAAAAGAAAAATTAGGTAGTAGGACTTTTACTGAAAGAGAGCATGAATAGGTTTTTCAGAAGTCAGTTTAAGATTTGGACTATATCACAAAATGAACTACTTACTTGTTTGTGATATCTGAACCTTGGATACACTCTCAGAGATTTAGGAGTGATTCAGAAGTTCAATAATAGTAACAATAATGATAAAGATCAATATAAATATTGATGATAATGAGTATTGATATTTTTAAGTCTCAAGTCTAATTCTCAGACATAGAGATATATATACAAAATAATAATGATCTGTATGCAAGCTATTTCTATCATATAATTAAAACTCATCTGATAGGGGCTGTTATCTGTTATAGCAAATATTAGGTTAATTTTAGAAGATAACTAATTATGTCACTATATTAATATGCTTATATCTTTATGAATACCAATCTCTATATAATATATGATATATCATTAGAAATCATTTGATGTTATGACTTAGGCCCAAGGGTTAGGGCAAAAAGACCACTCTTGTATTGAGTAACACAAAAGAACTCTATAGGGAACTCCATACAGAAATATCTACCTTATACTAAACTATCATAGCCTATACTACCACTTTCTCTAGCCTACTCTAAAGGCCAGGTGTTTGCCTTAAGGCCAACATGTGTACTGCACATTGTTATGATGTTATCTATCTACATTGTTCCCTCACATCATGTAAGCATGTGGCTTTGGTGACCATATCATGTAATCTGTAATGGTGTTCCCCTTGTCTTCTTTGTCTTCTACTTCAGCATAAGAAAATAAGAGAAAATAAAGGAAAATGAAAGAAAATAAAATAGAAACCAAGTCCATTGTCTTCAATTCTGACATTTGATAAGTGCTGTCAATGCAATTGTTTGAATCTGTCCAGCCATTTATAAGATATTAGCCAATAAAGCTTTTACAATTACTGATGGCCTGATATCTCAGCTGTTTGTTGCTGCTTTTGTACATCCCACATATATGTGAATGGCCCTTATTTGGGGCTTTCTAGTGCAACTTAGTTTGTGAAAATCAGTCTACTAGTTGTGGAAATACAAGCTAAATAAAGTTTGTAACAAACTGATCACAAAAACTTGGAGTATTTTACGAAAGCTTAGAAGTTTTGAATCTGTCTTAAAGCATATAGCTGACAAGAGTATAGGATGAGCAGATAGTTTGAGTAGAAGAGCAGATTAGGTAAAAGAAGTGGAAAGAGATAATAAAAATCAAGTAATGTTGAAGGAGTGGTTGGAAATTAAAGTGATGGAAAAAGAACAATTGTTGATTGAGGGAACTGAGAAAGAAATTATAGAGAAAAAAATCAGAAGCAAAGAATGATAAAGTAGTGAAAACAGTAAAAGAAATGAAAGAAGTTAAAGTATTGAGAAATGATGAGTAGCAAATTGAGAACAAGTTAGTATTGAAGGAAGGAAAGTTGTATGTTTCAAAATATGAGAGTTTGAGGTTGGAGATTATTTGGCTATATCATAATATGCTGATAACAGGATATAGAGAACAGTAGAAGATAGTAGAACTGATCACTAGGAATTATCAGTGGCTATAAGCTACTAAGAAGGTAAAGTAATATATGAAGGGATGTGATCAGTGTCAAAAGATGAAGAATAAGGTAGAAATGCTAGTAGAAAAATTAAGACTGTAGCAATATATATTAGTAAACTTTATTACAAAGTTACCAGCATCTAGAGGTTATAACTCAATTTTGGTAGTATGTGATAGGTTTTTGAAAATGTCACATTTTATAGTGATGACAGAAAAAATTACAACAGAGGGTTTAGTAAGGTTGTTCAGGAATAATATGTAAAAATTACATGAGTTGCTGAAGAATGTGATTTCAAATAGAGAGCCTCAGTTTTCAATATAATTGATGAAGAAGTTAAATGAAATGTTGGAGATAGAAATAAAGCTATTAATGGCTTTTCATTTACAGACAAACAGACAGATAGAGAGGACAAATCAAGAGCTGGAGCAGTACTTAAGGATATATATCAATTATAGACAAAGCAATTGGTTAGAATAGTTGACAACTGCAAAGTTTACCTTTAACAACAAGGTACACACAGCAATGAAGTTGTCACCATTCAAAGTTAACTATGGAAGGAGCCAAGGATAGTGTTGTGGCAACCACTAGTTACAAAGACCAATAATCACACAAGGCAGCAAAACTCTCAATAGGCTATCAATGTGGAGATCATAAAAGAACTTGACAAGGAGTCTCTGCTAGATTGCTACCCTATTTATATAAGTTACACATGGTCTGTGCTACAAATAATTACTCCTGCCCTAATGTCTATGTGTCGTCCATGAGTGTACTATGTGTACACCATGAGATAGCCATGCAGTTAACATACTCCTTAGCATCATCCATCTAGACTACTCTAGTCTGCTCTAGGCCTATGACCTCACATCATGTGATATGTCATGTGACTGCAGTGTCACATGCCTCTTTATCATTAATAAAAAGAAAAAGAGATTCAAAAGAAAAGAAATATAAAATCAAGAAAAATAGATAAAAGAAAAAGAAAAATGTTAGTCCTCATATACATCATAACAGATAGGCTTTGAAATAAGAAAAAAAGTGAAGCATACAAAAGCAGAGTTTGTAAAGAAAATGAAGGAGATACATAAGAAAATAAAAGCAGCATTAAAGAAGTCATAGGAGGAGATGAAGAAATATACAAATAGAAATAAAAAAGAGGTGGTAGAGTATAAAGTAGAAGATAAAGTGTTGTTGAGTACAAAGGATTTAACATGGCAGATAAGAAATAGAGAGACAAAGAAGTTGACAGAGAAATTTGTAGGATCTTATAAAATTATATTAGAAAATGTGATGGAGTTGGAATTACCAGCATCAATGAAAATTCACCCAGTAGTAAATGTGAGTAGGATAGCAATATATCAGAAGCAGATAAAGGGACAAAAAATTACACCTCCTCTAGTAGAGATAGATGGAGAGAAAGAATATGAAGTAGAAAATATATTGAATATAAGAGATGTAAGAGGGAAACTGAAGTATTTAGTTAGGTGGAAGAGATATATGGCAGAAGAAGACACTTAGGAGAGATTGAAGAACTTGGAAAATGCAATGAATTTAGTAGAAGAATTTGAGAAGAAAATCAGAGAAGAGGTGATAAGAAGAGTAGAGATGAGAAAAGAGAAGAGAAAGGAAAGAATGTTGAATCCAGAAACAGAGATGTTTAAGAGAAGTGAGTTACCAGAAAAGTATACAACAAAGATTTTGTTTGGGTGAAATAATGGAAAGTTTGAAGACAAGTATTTAAAGAAGTTGTAAAGAAGTTAGGTGAGATGGAAACAGAAAGGGAGACAAGTTTCTCTGAAGGCAGAACCTTAAAGAGAGGATACTGTCATGGTATACTTGAACCCTTATATATATATATTATAGGTCTGAAACATAGTAAAAGAAACTAGAACAATGACATTAAAGATATAATTGTAGCATATTTATCTTGTGGTAATGGTATAGTGGACTCATAGACAATACATGTAGTTTAGAATAGAACTTGTAATTGTAGAATATATAGTATAGGAATATATTGGAAACTTCTTATCAAGTTCTCTTATAATCTCTATGAGACCCTTACTCTATAAGACTACTTAGTACATTATTAACCATCTTTGGTTAGTGGTTGCCACAACACAAATCAACTCTATACTAATTACTTCTTAAATATTTTTTCTGGACTTCTTAGTAACTCTATGAAACTTCATTCTAGTATCTGAGAACTACTCAGACTTAGAGTAATCACTTAGTCTTTACTCTCTAGATACTATCTTAGGCAAAATACTTAGTATATAAGTTAGATAGTTACACTATACATTCTTATCCTGAAAATTGACTAAAACCAGCATACTCTTCTAGTATTAGTGATAACACATTTCACCACCCTCTCTAATCTCTCTCTAATTATACTCTTTGAAATATGTAATCAGTGTAATGAGTAGTCTGACATTACCTAGTTGCTTTAACATAATCCTTCCAAGATTCTTTGTGACTAAGACTACTTAAGTATGTCCTTGACTATTTTAGTTAGTGATTACCATAACATATATCATAAAGAAATTCTGTAAGCAAATTGGAATTGAGCAAAATTCCTCAACAGCTTATCACCTCCAAACTAACAGAAAAACTAAAAAAGTTAACCAAGAAATGGAATAATATCTCTGGTTATATATCAATTATAAACAAGATAACTGAGTTGAATAGTTACCAATGACTAAGTTTGCTTACAACAACAAACAACATTTGAGTACAGGTGAATTACTATTCTTAATAAATCCAGGAAGATATCCAAGCATTAGTGGAAGAAAAGCAAATGAAGTAATGAAAAGAAGGGCAGATAAAAAATGAGAAGCTTTCTTGTCTTGTTGGTAATTGACATAGTGTTATAGAAATGCTTCAACTTCTTGATTAATCCATTCTGTTTGACTATCTGTTTGAGATTGGCATACTATTGACAACATTGTTTTTGTTCCTAATACCTTGCATAAGTCTTCCATGAATTGTGAGACAAATTGGGGTTCTTTTTTACTGAGAATCTTCTCTGAAACTCTATGTATTTTCCAGATGAAAGCTGTTGAGTATAAAGAGGGAGACTTAGTATAGGTTGATGGATTAAATATCACTGATTGACTACTGTGTTAAGAAATGGGGAGAGCAAGAACTTGACGTTCTTATTCTAGTACCCCTTTGCATTAGAATCGAGATGAACGTAGTGGCCGACAGAGACCCGTGAACTCTACATATGATTAGCAATTCAATTAGGTATTAACTACAAATAATGATGAAAGGCCTCGCCAAGTGTCTTGATTTCCAGTGTCGTACCGGGTCTCGTCAAATACCGTCGCCGGAAGTGTGGCTGTCCAACTGTCAAGTAGATGAAGACTCCCCCGTTCTTGAGTACTCTAGCCTTCGATCAGAAATGAACCCGCATAGATGAAGGGAAGGAGGATCTGCCGAAGAATTTCATCCACTTCCTTATTACAATCACGGACGACTTGTCCAGGTGGATCCTGGACTCTTGGTTAAATGCTGACCGCAAGCTACGCCATGGTTACTCACCCGTACGCTGCCTTCGGCGGTCATCATGGCATCCATCGTGCCTTTGTGCAATCAAAATTTGCTTCCGACATGAGACCAAAACGGACGATTACCTTTGTCAACTGCAACGTCGAAAGTTCCGTCTGCGAACTGTAGGTCCCGCACGTCCATCTCATGCCCTGCATAGAGGTTC
>Ga0157368_1001019_pt1 | contig 12260 bp, 15 predicted proteins | sample AttbisABBM3_FD_113146 | JGI IMG/M metagenome (GOLD analysis project Ga0157368, IMG submission 113146) | Fungus gardens microbial communities from leaf cutter ant in Botucatu, State of São Paulo, Brazil - Atta bisphaerica ABBM3 | ecosystem: Host-associated > Fungi > Mycelium > Unclassified ...
AAAAACTAAAAAGCAATGTATTGTTGTAAAACCGTAAACGAGTGTAAGACTTTAAATATAATACAAATCCAATAAAACATACCTAGAGTATAAGCCGGAAAAAAACGAAGGTGCGCAAATTAAAAGAGAGAGACAGATTGTAATCGGGAACAGAAAGGCGAGACACATAAGACAGTAACCTGAAACTGGTTTTCTTCTTCTTCCAAAACAGTCTCACCGAGTACGAGCCCAACTCAAACACCAAAAAGTCTACGATGCATGATGATGCTGCTTTGGCGATCCTGCACCTGAAAACAACGAAAGCACCTTCTCAGCTCCCTCCTTATACTTCTTCAGCTTGTTCGTCCCCTTTGTTTTCTCTCCGCCGCCTCCTCCAGACACATTCACACCACCAACACCACCACTGGAGGATTCATCACCCACAACCGCAGAATATACTTTTGGCCCCTGCTCTCCTCCACTACCCACATTCGCCGTAGCAACGACACCAACAGGTCCAAACGATTGATCTGACTCCACACCACCAACACCACTAGCGGTAGACTCTCTCGATTTCAAAGAAGGGGTCAAAGACATCACAGCCGAACTTCCAATACTCAACGAGGGCGTCAACAACCCAGCAGCAGCGGCATTAGTCAACATAGCAGTAGCAGGAGAACTCGACGATATCGTATTCGGTGACATTGATGTCGGACTGGACGAATTCCTCTTTAAATCCGAACTGGGTCGAGTCTGTGAATGAGATTGCGAATGCAAATACGAGTTATTGTTTGAACTCAAAAGTGTCGTTGATAACGGTCCAAATGACTTCCCCTTCTTTGGTGACTTCAAAAGTTGTTGACGATCAGTCGAGGATGAACAAGCAGACTGCTTGCCACTCTTCGTCGGCGTACTGACCTCTCGATTCCCACTCCCCTTTCCAGAACCCAACGACACTGGAGGACTCGTATTCGCATTTTTGGGCTGCAAAAATTGTCTCGGCCCTCTCGTAAAAGCTAAAGCGCTTCTTCCTCTCTTCTCCGAGTTCCCATTCGCATTCAAGTTAGACTTGGGTGACATCTTGCTCAACGTCGTTCTCTGTCGTTGTTGACCTTGATGCCTCGACTGCCTTTGTGATGGCGGCCGAACACCATCTACACCAGCGCTAGCCGCCAGTATCTTCGAAGGCGTAGAAGCTTTCCTACTGAATACAGCCAGCCTATATCGATCGACAACGCCTCTCGCAAACAGACTCGTCCCTTTAGCTCCATTCCTATCCTCTCCATCAACAGCATCGATAAAGTCCCAATCATCATCCTCATCGTCGTCATATCGACCAACAGCTTCGGTATCTTCGCCCGCTTCTGTGTCTTCTGGCAAGTCTTTGTCGAGAGCTGGAACCCCAGAGCGCTCGCGACGTTGGACTTTTTGTTTGGTGGTGGAGGTGGCAGAGGTTGTAATCGATTTCTGCTGCTGCAAAGGCAAAGGTGGTTGAGCAGGAGGAAGACCACCTTTCGACTTATCCTCTGTAGGTGTGTTTAATCCTCCTTCTTCAAGTCTATTCTCCAACGCTTTCGCAGTAGCCATCAACTTCTCTATATCCTCTACCTCCTTTGTCTTTTCACCGACAGGTTCAGCCGCAGTATCCACAGTCACAGACATAGGAACAGCAGGAGGCGCTATAAAAGGCGCAGCAGGCACAAGAGGAGGTCGAACTGGTAAATCGACAGGTCTTGCTTCTGGTGTTTTCGGTTCTGCTTCCTCCTCTTCTGCTTCCTCCTCTTCTGCTTCCTCCTTCTCCTCGATCTTGACAATTTGTTCTACAACTTGCTCATCGATCGACGTGGGTGTCGCAGTGTCAGATGGAGAAGCAATACTACCAAGGACAGATGACAAATCATCTCCTGCTTCAGAAGATTCCGTTGTTGTTGTCACAATTGTCGATGTCGTAACATTTGCAGTGACATTCGTCATACCCGTCCTCTCCGATCCAGAATCTCCCTCTTCATTTTGATCTTCTTCCTCTTCTTCCTCTTCTTCTTCTTCCTCGTCACTACTATCAATAAGCACGGAATGTCTCCCCTTGAACGAGTATCCATCAAAGACATCTACGGTACTCTCCTCTTGCTTCTTCTCTCCTCCCACAGCTTGAACAACCACATTAATGTTACTGACCACTTGATTTTGTTGTTGCACCAATCTCATTGACGAACTCCTGGACTGTGAAGGTGTAGTCACCGTATCTTCTTCTCCATCCTCTGTCTCAGTACCCGTTGCCCTATCCGTATCAGTGTGGACATCTCCATCTGTATCCGTCGTCTGTCCTTGTTCACGTTCAGACTGTTCTTGGTCACCTTGGTATTCATCCAAGACGGGCTCCATGTCCAAAAAGGTATCGTCAAAGTTTTGGGTGTCGCTTGCATTAGAGGGATCAATGGGAGGAATATATGGTGGGATATAGCGTTTGTGGTATACATGAGACCAGTCTCTGCTTGCTTTGTTGGTCAGGTATTATATGGGAGATACGGAGACGTACATCATCGAAAAGTATGGGTGTCTCTTGATTCTTGGTTCACAGATTCTCAGACTAGGATTTCGTTGAAGAAGCTGTTAGCATACAAAGTCAACTATGATGTCGCCGATAAGCAAAGAACTGATTCACCCCCCGAATCAAGCTTTTAGTATCCTGATCCATCGCTCTATCCTCAGGGAAATGCAACTCATCCTGCAGCACCCGAACATACATGTCCGAATGACTATTTGCCCAAAATGGTGTCTAAAAACCCAAAGTCAGCCCATCAACGCACACAAAATATTGAACGACTCACAATACCAGTCAACATTTCATACAACATCGTCCCAAAGCTCCACCAATCCACTTCATATGAATACGCCAAGCCCTGAATAACCTCTGGAGCGAGGTACTCCGCAGTCCCACAAAACGTTGCCGTCTGATCCTGCGGCCCCAAGCCCGGTCCCGACCATCCACTGTTGCTCTGTGCACCATTCGCATCTGCGCTAGGTTGTGGATTACCCATCCACGCAGCACTGGCTGTAATCTCCACTTGCGGTGTCCCAGCAGCAGACACGGAACCAATAGTAGAGGGACGACGAGGAAACTCTTTCGAAAGGCCGAAATCAGTTAAAACGATATGACCGTCTGCTCCGATGAGGATGTTTTCAGGTTTGAGATCACGGTAAATGACACCTGCAGCATGTAGACCTTGCACCCCTTCTACGATTTCTGCGGCGTAGAATCTTGCACGGTCACGGCCTAGGCGGCCCCATCGTGCGAGTTGAGTCGCTAAATCACCGCCAGGGTGGAAGTCCTATTGGTTTTAGACTGAGTAATGAGACTTAATGAAATGAACACGGCTCTACCATGACTAGAAACAAATTTTCTTTATCGTGAAAACTCCACCACAGCTTGACAACAAATGGATCTTTGCCCTCTGCAGCCATGCGCTTCAAGACTGCTTGTTCCGTAAGGGTATGCTGTAATTCTTGGTGGGCGAGGACATGTCGTTTGGTGATAGCTTTAAGGGCATACAGTTCCGATGTAGCTCTTTGCTTGACGAGTAACACCTTTCCAGCACATCCTTTGCCCAACACACGCATCATTTCAAAGTCGTCAATGACGACTTTCCTCTGACTCTTCTTGGGTTCTTTGTCCTTGAATTTTTTCTCGCGATTTGTTCTAGACTTTGAACGCTTTTTGGATTTAGGGGCTGAAAGTGAGATGGAGGACTCGTCGCCGGTCGCAGAGGACATGTTACCGAGGTCCATTTCGGCGGTGGCGGCGGCGGCGGCAGCTAGGGAGGTAGTGACAGGCGCTGATTGCACAAATGCACGAGAGAGACGGGAAGACTTGTCAGGGTCAGCAGATTGAGAACGGTGAAGTCGTTGCTGCTGGGGGGCGGCAACTTGAGCTTGATCCTGAGCCTCGGTAGCTGTGGGGGTGGTAGGCACGGGTATATCCTCCGGAGAGAGCAGGGCAGGAAGCTCAGTAGAGTCTAGAAACAACATTTAGGTGAACGGAGCCAAAGTGTTGGTAAGGTTGGTTACCTTGGCTTTTCTTTACCTCATCCTCATTGATTGGATCAGGTTCAACGGGGACACCATTACCCTCAAGATCTCTCGGGGATTGCACGGGTGTGGGAAGTGAATCTTCAACAGAAATATTGTCCTGTGTAGCAGCAGGACCAGACTGGTCGTCGTCCTTTTGGCCGGGGAGACCACCGACATGGGCGGCGAGATCTGATCTGACACGCTTAATGGCTCTCTCAGGACGGACACTCTCGAGATCATCCGCACGCACGCGGACAAAACGTTTCCACGCACGCGTATGGCGCAGTCCGACTGAGTTGGATATGGAAGTGAAATAGGCAGCAAGTCCAGTGCTGGTAGCAGACGGGGTGGCCGCCACAGAGGACGAGTTACCACTGCTATTGCCAACAGACAAAAAGGGGTCATTTATCTCACCGCTGGGGGAGACATTGATGGGTCTCCTCGGAGATTTGTTGGAGGTGGGGGAGGTGAGACGAGAAAGTGTATTGAGAAAAGTTGACTTGCGCTTTGGTGGGGGAGGAAGAGAGTCGTGGGTGAAGGGGAGGGCAGGGACCTTGTCATGCTCTCTGAGTCTTGTATCGAGGTCGAGGATTTCCATAGCAGAACGGGTGAGGGTGAGACTGTGGGTAGGGGCTGGAAAGGGACAGGGTCAGGAGGAGGACAGACAGACAGCTCGGAGGAGAAGAAAGGGATTAGTTACTTTTGATATAGAGGGAGAAGGCCCGTGCATCGTGAGGGGACTCTGCAACACTGACACTCCACGGGCCCTCTGCTGCTCGCCGCGGAATGCTTTCCATGAGGAAGGAAGATCAATTCTCCCTAAAACCACTGCGCACACATAATGCTATAATGCTGACAAACACCTTCTTCTCACGGGTCCCAGGTAGCGTGGAGTGGGATAAGAAATACTACACCACAAATCTGGGATCTTTATCTCGCCACCCACAACCAGCCGATTGTTCATTAGAAATAAATACCACTTGACACTACTATTAAGCGAGGAAAAAGACATCCTGTCAAATGTGGCATCATTCGATGATGACTTGGTCACACCCTGGCTGACCTGACAATCACTGAGCATCTGGAACTTTCTTCCGAATCAGACTCAATATCGTCGCCGTTCCATCATCCCACAAAAAAAAAAACTACTGGTTCAAGGGTCCTACACAAAAACAAGATACCAATTTCGTAGACTACCTGTTCAAGACCTCAAGTGTCGGGGCGAGGCGGTTGTCCGTCTACAATCAAATCAGGAACAGGGAAACTATAGTTTCCATTGCAAGTAAAATCATAATCAACTTCCGCAATCTTCTGCTTCATCCCATCTATGAAAGCACCTATCTCACACATACCGTCCTTGTTAGGTTCGCACCCCTTTATGCCGTCTAGCGGAACAACTCCATCATCAATGATCCAGCGGATATGGGTAGGTTTGCTCGAGGCTGGACATGAAAGAACTTGGCCAACGAGATTAACGCCAAAGGGATTGACCTTGTCGGTTTGGTAGGACTGACAAAATAAACATTCAGGTTCCATCCCAAACGTTAACAGGAACATACCAAGTCTTCCGGGATATGTGTCGTCGGGAGGGGACCTGACCTAATGAAGTTGGTAAAGTTCATGGCCACGTATACTTGAAAGAACAGAATTCAGCCATCTCCTTACAACCGTACAAAACGGAAACGAAATACTGACTGGCTGACATTACGGTGTCGTGGCTCGCGTCGACATAAATAGGCTGATCGAGCGGAAAGAGTGTCTCGCTGCTGACAATGGTCTGATTGACACTCGTATTGAAATCCGTGATCCGCGTTTGAGTCAACCTAGAGACTAATTCCTGGACCCAACCCATTCCCAAGGCCGCGCTAAAAGGGCTGCCTGGACCAGCACTATACCACATCGAGAGCGCTGCATGATACCAAATATGAGCCTTCATAACGATAAGATGAAATCTAGAAACATTTACAATCTCTATAAGCAAACCCTTCCCACTCTTTCTCAGTGAACAGCCTACAAAATTGAGAATAACCAAGTGCCACAGTTTCATAAACACAAGTTAGCTGCATCTGGAAGGCGTCATTGATGGTCAAATTGAACCCGGGAAGCTGCTCCGAGAGCCTTTTCTGGGCTTCCGCCAGGTAAATGTTTTCCCATTCAGTAGTAAAGTGGTTTGACCCAAACGTCCCGAGATCACCAAACGCGTTAAGGCAGTTTTGTTTTGAGGCAAGCGTCGAATTAAAGCCTAATTGTTCTATTTCAATGAGCTGGTGGTAATCCTGGATGTAGTTGGGTAAACCGAAGAACCCAGCCGCAAAATTCAACCTTAGACAGCATATGGGAATTTGGAAATTAAAGAACGATGTTTTTAACTCACGCTGAGTCAAGCATGCGGGCTGGAAAGAAACAGGTCAAGTAGAGTAGCTCATGGAAGGATTAAGTACTCACATTCAGAGGTAGTCCTGAAAACAGGGAGTTTTTTGAACCCTTTGAGAAGCTCCCCTACGCCAACCGTGAGCGAGAAGACTGGAGAAAAGAATCCGTTTGACTGACCATATCTAACACGAAATCCGACGCCCAGGTCATACCTATTGATCAAATAAGATTGACCGTCTATCCATGCACGTATCAAAAACAACGCACAATTGCGAGCGACCAAAAGGTGTCAAAATCTCTGCACCAAGTTTATAAGTCCAGTTGCGTAAAAATTGAAGATCACCATTGGCCTCAAAATGAGTCCCCGAATTCGCTGCTTCATGAAGCTTTGTCGCAAACGAAGAGGGATCAGAACCTGAGGGATAACGAGCCCCATGTCGATGAAGTAGATGGACCTGAACAATATCACAACCATTGGGAATGACTGGTGATGCATCTGGAAGACCATAGTCCGCTGAAGGGATAGAAAACCACGGTTGCAAGCTTCCAAAATGATGAATCACGTCAAAATCATCCGCATTTTTCGCATCAGACGCAATGGGTTTAACAAGCGGGAAGCGGTTCTCCATGACCCCGAAACTGGGAGCAGTAGCCATCGCCGCAGATACATCTCCAGCTATTTAGTACGTTAGTTGATAGTTTGAATATCCAGAAAATCAGAAGGTTGACTTGGTGTGGCACCAGCAAAACCAACGTGCGCGCCATCGGGGAAATTGGGGTCGGGGTCTACGATTGTGACACCAGGCGGGGGAAATTGGAAGGTTTGAGTAGACCCAGCGATGGGCAAGACATCACCTTGACTCGCTACGAGTCGGGTGAAAACCAGGAACAAGCTGAAGAGCGACGAGGCTGCCATCGTGGGGAGTGACAAGCTGTTGAGAAAGTTTCGGCAGCATTAGAAATAGTATGGTTGAGTATGTTCGAACGTTTGATAAGGAAGGAAGTACATCGGCAGCGCCCACAGCCCACTTCGTGATGTGACATCATCACCTGGGGTCGAATTTACAATGAAACATACAATGGATATTAATAAACACCACCATCTATAACAGATTCAAATAAGCATCCCTCAATGCAGGTGGTACTTGCTCACTGCCCACTGTATTGAAAGAGTCAGGCAGCAGCTCTTTTGTTGCAAGATTTTCAGACATCAATCTGTGAAAATAAAGAACTCAGATCTCTTTTTTTTTATTCAACAATTTATTACACGGAGCGTGAGGGCAGCCCATGGTAGCTACTTCGTAACTACATACAAAACAACCAAACTACATGATGGAAAAGAGAGAAAGAAAGAAAAGAAAAGAAGAAAAGAAAAGAAAGGAGAATTTACATAATGCAATTTGCAATGATGACTACATGATTGCACTTTCAAAGGCAAATACTGGCTTATCATGTCTCTCCTTGGGTTCCAATACTTGTTATACCTTCTATATTCATGAAGAATATGACACCTAGTTTCAATAGGGTAGTTACTGCATGGACAGCTGAAATCCTCCCAAGGGAAGAATCTCAACCTGTATTCACCAATAGAAGCATGATTAATGATGGCTCTCATTGCTCTTGCACCAAGAGAGTTAGAATGTCCAAAATACTTGAACTATGTACCTCCTTTAGCATATGATGGCTCAAGAGGATTATTGTCTTCATCACATAGTTTGAGAAACTGACGTCCCTTTAAATCCAAAGCTTGGAAAGTCATCTTCCAGATAGATAAGATATTGTCACACTCACTTTTCTTGCTCAAGTCCCAAGACAACTTGCATAGATACTGAGGTAAAGGATTGAACAACTTGGTTTCCTTATCAACTACTTTATGCAGCAACCAGCTGCACCGACTTGGGCACTTCTAAAACTTGATTGAATTGTTGTGATTTTGAATGAAGAATTTCCTGAGCTCCTTCAAGATAGATGCAGAGTGTACTTGGAATGGATGAGGTAAAGAGTCGAAAAATTTTTGAGCTGCATAGAGCAAGTCTGTAATGACTACAATTTTCAAAATTCCTTGAATATTTGTGGCCTGATTGATACCACATCTAATGGAGAAGAGTTCAGCTTCAGTACTAGTAACATTCACTGCATGATGTAAAGTTTTGACAACAGGTTTGTCACAGATATGAATATAGACAATAGAAATAGCCACATTGTTTTTGATACTGGCATCAGTAACAAGAGCATAGGAGGGATCTTCAGATGACATGATCACTAAGTTGTTGAGTTATTGCAAGCAAGATATGAGATTGCCTTTGCTACACTTGCTAAAAGAATGGAAAGAAAACAACTAGGAAAAATGTCAATAATTCTAGAACCAAGAGAAAACTCAGAATTATAAGGGTCAAAAGAAGGAAATACTTCATTAAACCTATTATCCATATTAACAATAGAACCTTTAATCCTTTCTCATTGGCACAGAGTAAGTGAATCCAATGAGAGATAATAGTGATTGTTGTAGAGGTTAGGTCTTGATTCGAATAACAAACAAAGTATGTGATTATAAGGGAGGGCATGTACTCTGAGTTGTGCTCTTCCACTGAGTTTTCAAAGGTAAAGGTAAATGGGAACAAGGCTTGTAATTGCTTTGATACTGAAAGAAGGTGATATTCGAAAAGCACCTAGAATTCAAATAGCCACTCTTCTTTGTATTTTTTTCAACTCTTTAAGAGAATACAATAGCAGTGCCTTGTTGTAAAACTATAATTGAAAACCATAGAGAGTAATAGGAAGAATGCAACCTCTGTATAGAAGATGCTTCTGATGAGGAATGAGACCATGAACAGAATTTCTGAGGATCTTCATACACTTGACCATTGAAATAGCTTTGTTAGTATAGAAATTGATGTGTTGACAAAATGAAAGCTTTCTATCAAAGATAAAACCCAAATATCTACAAGTTTCCCTAGGGCATAAAATAGGACTACCTGGGCTAGAGAGATCAAGAGAAAGAGGGTCAAATACTCCATGCAACCTAGAAAAATAGAATACCTGTCTTTCCATGTTCTATTATAAGACCAAATTTCTTCAAAAGAGAAGAAGTAATATTATAACTACAAAAAAGAAATGAGTTTAATATAGTTAGAGATTTACTCTGAGCAATGAAGAAACTATCATCAATGAATAAAAGGATGGAGACTGGAAATTTTAAATTTTTTAAGTTTTTTTCAAGAATATGAAGAATGAGAGCTAAATATAAAGCAGACAAAACAGGAGATAGGGCAGATCCTTGCCCCATTCCAATGTTAACATTGAAAAATGAAGAAGAAAAATTGTTCCAAAATACCAAGTTTTCCTTCCAACTAGATAATTTGAAAAGAAATGTTCAACCTTTGAGTCAAATCCAGCCTTTCTAAGAATTCAGAGAAGTAAGTAGTAATTCAATGAAGGGAAGAACTGTGTAATGTTGAAGGCCAAAGTACTTGTCATAATATTCCTGACCTAGCCTGTACAGATAAAGTGAGTAAGGGCAATTCCAGCATCTGATGTTAACCTTTGTTTGAATCCACCCAATTGGTTCAGATGGATGAAATTGTTCAAAATCACTTGAAATCGAAGATGTTTGCCAATAACTTTCTCAATAAGCTTTCCTAATGTATTGAGAAGGATGATGGGTCTGAAAGAGTTAGGAGAATCATATAACTCTTTGTTGGGTTTTGGAATAATGATAGTCATAGAGGTTTTGAAATGAGATGGCCAATGACCTAAATCAATACACATATTAGCAATGTTGATAATTCTTTTCAAACACACTTTGTCCTTGATGATACTTTTGAGGTGCCTCTATAATAATTTATCTGGACCTGGAGTAAATGAGTTGTTGCACTTGGTGATGGAGCTGATAAACTCCTCTTCCAAGAATGGTACCCAAATCAAGGAGCTTTTGCTTGGAATTTCATCTAATGCATCAATGTTAATTTGACAGTTTTAAGCTATATTAAATAACAAGTGAAGAGCATGCCAAAGATCTTCAATTTTGAGACAAGGGCAACTATTGTATTTGACTGCTTTGACAACTGGGAGTTTGCATTTCTTAACCTAATTCATCAGTTCCTAAGGACCCCACCTTTTGTTGGAGATCTCTTGAATCTTAAGGTCAAAGAATGATCTTTTTGTGTTCTTGACCATTTTCTTGAACTGTTTCCAGTTCTCTATATGCTTGGTTAACCTATACTTCTCAAGGTCCCTACTACAATTGATATTCCACCAACTCTTGAAGTGTTTTGTGATATTGATGATTTTGGAATTCATTACCCATATTCTTTCCATTGAACTAGCAAAATCAAGAACAACTTTATCAAGGTGATCAACATCAAATAAGTCATTTGTATCAATGTCTTTGATAGCTTCAATCAATTCCTTAACAAAGATCCTCTCTTCTTCACTATCTTTGACCATTGTTTACTTTTTGGTTTGAATATGTTCTTCAATAATAGGAATTGTGATTGTTAAAGAGATATGATCCAAAGCTAGCCTCTAATCCAAATGAATAAAATAGTTCATTTGACCCAAAGCATAAGAATATCAGGTTGAGTATTAAGTTCATGTCTTAATTGTTATTAGAATACCTAATGGGGACTCAGTTAGTAGGAATAGATAGGCCTAAATTAAAAGAGTCTACAATTTCAAAAAAAATAGTCACTGTGAGACAAATGATGAGGATAAAAAGGGTCCTATAAATTATCTCTAATATTAAAGTCACTGGTCATAACCAGGACATTATAATTGTTAGCTTCAGTATCCTTTAAATACTTTAAAGCTGATTGAGAAGAATCAGAATAAACATTCATCAAGAAAAAAATATTATTATTGTTGAAAAACAAAATGAGAAAAATGTCCCTGTGATTAAAAATATCTCTTGATAAATTCCTAAAAAAGATCAACCAGTGAGAATGATTTGGCACTCCTACCAGCTCTTTGTCTTCTTTACTTCTTGAGCTCAGTATAGAATGAACAATAATCCAAGACGACTCTTGAATAAAAATGACATCAAAAGAAAATCAAGTTTCTAGAATTGTGTTGACAATCAGATTATTTTTCTGCACATTCTGTAAAAATATTTTGATATCTTTAATAATCATAAACTGTTACCATTTACAACTGAACAAATTGACTGTCTTCTGCTTTCACAAAGCTTTTGATATTCCTTCAAGTGCCATTTCTTGTTGAAACAATATCTCTAGAAGAAACATATATTTGAATTGGCCTGATATTCCCCTTTGCAATTAACACATTTGAACATATGAAGGCACAGTTCTCCTTTCCTGGTTTTCAGTCATGGTGAATTGATTTTGTCATTCACCTTGCAGTACCACCCAAATTGACAGTGGTGCTCTGACTTGTAAGGGCTATTGCATTTGATGTATTTAGAACCTTGAATCCTATAGGATCCAGTTGAATAATCCCACTTCCAGTAGTTTTTACACTGAGGGATGCCTAGGTTCATATTTGCTCCACAGATTATTGTGATATAACTTCCGATATTGAAGCATCTGTTAATGAGTCCCCTCACCTTGGAACCACTCTGGACATCCCAGATATCAATTCAAACTATAGACATATTATGTTATGATCTTAAGTCTTTAAGGTTAGATAAAAGAACAACTCTTGTATTGGAGTAACACAAGAGAACTCAATAGAGTTCCTAGTACAAAGTAGTCTATCTTATATACTACTACTTATGGTCTGTGCTCACTACTGTGCACCCTACCCTAAATGATCATGTGTATAACATGAGGCCAACATGTGTTGTCCATGTTGTATGATGTCACTTTATTCCAGAACCTTCTACT
>Ga0157368_1001020_pt1 | contig 12255 bp, 7 predicted proteins | sample AttbisABBM3_FD_113146 | JGI IMG/M metagenome (GOLD analysis project Ga0157368, IMG submission 113146) | Fungus gardens microbial communities from leaf cutter ant in Botucatu, State of São Paulo, Brazil - Atta bisphaerica ABBM3 | ecosystem: Host-associated > Fungi > Mycelium > Unclassified ...
ATCTATAGTTTGTTGAGAATGCATGTTTGCTATATAGTATAATGGTGTATAATATTAGTGATTGAAAGCTCATTGTCATGGTATGTTTGAACTTTGATATTTTATTTTTATTTTATTTTATTTTAATCTATTTTTCTTGATTTAATTTTTCTTTTTGGACAATAAAGCATGTGACCACTGCTTCTTTCTCTTGTACCACTATTTTGCATGATAGTGCCTATAAGAGAATTAGCGAATAAAACTCTTTTTTCTACTCAAAAATCAACTATATTGCACTCAATGGATCTCAATTGCATTTCTAAGGACATTAACATGGATGTACCAAGAGATAGATCTAATATGTCAAGTCCTAACACTTCTAGGAAGTCTTCAACCCACTCAAGTGTCTCTTCTGTTCCATATATGGACAGAATGGAGACACAGAACCTCAATCTATCCTAAGCTGATCAAATAGACAATTCTCTTGACTTTCAACTGTCATACACTACTCCCAAGGTAGTGGGGGTCAACAACTAGGACAAGATATTTGGAACTGGCAACCCTGCTCCACTACATGGTAGAAATATTGAAAACTGCAATATAGACACAAGTTACCTTTATAGCTTTGACATGTTATCTATTCTTTATGGAGACAACCAACCAGCCAATCTGAATTCATAGGATGGTTATACTGCTACCATCTCCATATTTCTTTCATATATGAAGTGGGTTAGGACATTCTGAAGACTAACAATACCAATCTATCTCTCCAGCAGAAAGTATTAGCCAATTTTACTTCCAAGATTAATCTTTCCAAACTAGGAAAGAAGTCAGAGAAGACACCTGTTCCCAAACTGGTGAAAATTTCAAAACTCTCTCTATCTGTTCTTTCTAGACCATCTAAGGAAATTTTAGAGAAGTTGAAATTTTATGGCAAGAAAGATAATACACCTATTTTTAATACTAATAATTTAAACAGACATATCTATGCCTAAATATTATGAACTTAAGACCTTAGAGTGGGTTAAAAGAAAGAACCTTGTATAAAGATTATACAAGAAAACTCAATAGAGAACTCTATATAAGATAGTCTACCTTATATACTAAATTCACATGGTCCATGCTAGCTACTTCTATCCTACCCTAAACAGCTATGTGTTAGCCTTAAGGTCAACATGTATATCACACATTGTATGACATTATCTCTTCTAGAATGTTCTACATCTTTCTATGTATTTCATGACTTGTGACTGTCACTGTCATCATATCATCTGATGTGACTGATGTATGACCAAGTGATGTCATCACTAACCCTAACCCTAAGTTCTAAAAATAGAATAAAGAAAATAAATCGAAAATAAAATAAAAATAAAAAAGAAAAAGAAAATAATTAAAGTCCACCACTTGCAATCTTGATACCAAGCTTCTTTAGTGAGTATCAAAGAAGTGTTAAAAATAAAAGAAAACTTTCCAAACCTTTTTTCAAAAAAGATTGTAGAAATTTACAAAACTATCAACAATTCAAATAAAACCAAGCCTTGTATCAACATAACTACTAAGAGGCCATCATAAAGACAAATCATTGTCCTGATGGAAAATGACAACATCTCAAAGGTTATATCATCTGCAAGCAACCACATTTCAAACATTAACAGGAAGTTAAAGAACTTAAAATCAGACATTATAGCTGATTTTGTTTAAGCTGACCATCACAGCCTTATTATTATTACTAACAAGGTCATATTATCTTCTGACCTTTCTGTTATTGAATCCTACATCAAAAATGTCAATAATCTTGAATCAAACAATATTCTGACCTCTTGTCTCCCACAATCCAAGTCTTACTTGAAGATCATTAGTATTTCTTATTTAGTGGAAAATACTAATGTTCTTATTAACTCCAGCTACATGGAAAATATTATTAAAAACACATATTTCTTGAACAATATCATTCTAGTCTTAAAGCCAAAAGTCATCAAAGTATCACTAAAATTAGACATGATAATCATATGGGTAGACATTTAAAATGTTGTTATATGTTAAGTCTACTCATTCTGAAGATATGTCTCTATAGCAATGCTATCATTCCAATACCTACAACATAAGCCCATTCTCTATGACAGCTATCCTTCTTGCAATACATCTCCACAGCAGTGATGCAACAATCCAGATATTCAGTCTTCTATGACAAGAATACTCCTATCTTGTTTCTATCAGTATCTCACCACTGAAACTTCCATCTGGGGTAATACACTGAAAACTGCAAGTATTTCCTATATGTCTAACTTATATATAAGACTAGTAGTTACACTGTAATTCACTAGTCTGATAATCAACAAAGATAACTCTTATTGAACTCAATCCCCAGTGTTCAACTGTAACATACCAAATCAGTACTCATACCTATCTTGGACTTCATTTATTCTTCTGAAGTTATGACTATGTGGCAGACAGATGGTAGAGCACATAAGCTAAAGCCAAGGTTGTTTTACAAGTCTACATCACTGAGCTCTTTTCACAGAATTATATACTCTGTGCATTTCTGAGCCAACTCTGTAGACTTTCATTTCCTAGTGTGAACTGCACCTAACAGATGTCCAAAGTGATTCCAAGGCTAAAGGTCTTATTAATAAGTGCTTTAATGTAGTTGCCGATATTGAAGCTCTTCAGTTCAATAGAAGATCTTGTATTAAACTAGACAGTCTCTGGCAAGCCTTATACCAGATGTTTAACTCAGCCCAAGATTATTCCATCAATCTAGACATATTGGATGAAATCCTATCAAAATCAACCATGATGTGAACACCCTTCTTTCATAAGAAATTCAAAAGTGTTATTGGAAAATGTAACAACTCCCTGGACCAGATCATGTCTCATAGAAACATCTGAAGTCTGTTGTCAAAAATGAAAAATGTTTCAACAACTTTGTTAATATTGCCAGCATATGCATCACACTCAGTCATTGGCCAGATCACTTTAAGGAGTCATCATTTATCATTATTCTGAAGCCCAACAAAACATTGTACAACTCTCCTAAAATATTCAGATTGATTGTCCTCCTGAATATGTTAGAAAAACTTATCAAAAAAGTTATTGGTGAATACCTTTAATTTCATGTTATCTCCAACAATTTTATCTACCCTAATCAACTAAGAAGCTTCAAATAATACTCTACCATAGATGCAGCCAACTTTCTTACTCACCTTATTTGTTTAGGATGGGTCAAAAACCTTCAGATAAGTACTTTAGCATTTGACATAGCATAATTTTTTCCTTCCCTCAATCATTAGCTTTTACCAAAAATTTTGGAAAAAGCAGGGTTTGATTCTAAAGTCTCTTTCTTCTTTTCTAATTACTTAATTGGTAGAAAAACATAATATAGATGGAATGAATTCACTTCTCCTTTTTTCAGCATTGATGTAGATGACAGTCAAGGCTCTGCACTTTTTCTAGTTCTATCTGCTCTTTATCTTTCTTCTATTTTTCACATTTTTGAAAAAGAACTAAAAACTTAAAATTCCAGTCTTTTTGTAGATAATGGTTTCTTTATCTCTCAAGAAAAATATTTGGAAAAATCAAACACAAATATTTTTTGTAGTTATGGTATCATTTCATTTCTCTTCAATTTACCTTTTCTGGACCTTGGCCCTTTTGGAGATCCCATCCTCATACCAAAAGATACCTAACTGTACCTTAGGTTTATTTTTGACAGAAAACTGTCCTTTCAGCAAGACATCAAGTTCTATTCCAACAAAGCATTGTTAACTGTCAAGTATATGAAGATGCTTGAAAACTTAACATGAGGTCTTCTTCCTTACTAGAAAATATTCCTTTACAGAACATGTGTCCTCCCTATTACACTCTATAGGTTTTCTTTGTAGCATTATAACAAAGCTCCACTTTCATACCTAATTAAAGAGCTTAACAAAATACAACATAGCACTACTTTATGGATATTAGGTGCTTTTCACATCTTCCTTTCCCTAGGTATAGAAGCCATTTCTAGACTAATTCCTATCTATCTACACCTCCAAAAACTCAGCAGAAGGCAAAAACTCAAAACAGCCACTCTTCCATCTAATCATGCCATCAGATCTCTCTTTGATAACAAACATGCTAAAAATGCATGTCATCATCATCTCTCATTAGAAAATATGATCCCCAAACAACAACTCAAGATCAAGAGTTCTATCATAAACTTAAACAATTGTCTTAATGGAATCTTTTTGTTTTTCAATACTCTCAATAACAAGTTCTCTTTTGGAAGCAGACTAATTGACTCTTTCTTCAGTCATCTTTTATTTCATAAAATGAGCTACAAAGATAAAGAGAGCAAGAATGCTCATCTCTGAGAACTCAACAAAATTGCTCTCAAAGCTTTATCAAATCTCAACTTGGTCATTGTCACTTCAGATGCCAGTATCAAAAATAATGTCACTACTTCAATCTCTCACATACATTCTTGTTCCAGCCCTATTAAGAAAACTCTTCATCATGCTATCAATGTCACCATGACTGAAGCAGAATTATTTGCAATCAAATGTGGGATCAGTCAGGTTATACAAGTTCCTGACATTTTCTGTATTATTATCATTATGAACTCCATACATGTGGCTCTATTCATCTCTATCAACCATAGTCAATTGCTATCTTCAAGGAGCTCAGATTATTTTTCAACAAACAATCCAATAATTCCATTGAGTTCTGGGATTGTCCTAGCAAAGATAAGTGATGGCTTCATATATTGGTTGATTATGACACAAAAAAGTTCAACCTCACTTCTTTATATTCCTGCAAAACATCATGGAACTTTGTATAAAAAAGAAGAGTGCAATAGCTATATAAAGAACTGGCAAATATTATTTCTGACATCTAATCTCAAAGAAAAGCATTTTCTTGATCTTCTAGATGATAAACATAACACTATTGTACCCTCATATGTCAAAGGAGGTCCATAGACCAAATATTTCAGACATTCCAATTCATTATGTGCAAGAGCTATAAGAGCAATTATCAATCATGTTTTGATTGGTGAATATTATCTGAGATTCTTCCCTAATAAAGATTTCAGCTGTCTATGTGGATCATACCCTATTGAATCTAAATGTCATGCCCTACATGATTATAGGAGGTTCAACAAATACTGGAATTCATTAAGAGATACTATCAGTCAGTTTATCTCCTTCCTCGAATTTAATCCAAATGCCTTTTCTTTTATAAATGACATTATATAGCAAAACTTGTTTAATACTTTTCAGTAGTTTATATTTATTTTCCTTTTCTTTTCTTTTCATTTTCCTTATTTTTTTTGGTCTTATGTAATGTAGCTACATTGTAGTTACCATAGTCTATCCTTGTACTCTATATAATAAATTGTTAACTTAAAAAATAAAATAAAAAGAGGCATGTGACCACAGTTACATGATGCATGACATGATGTGATGTCATAAGTCTGGAACATAGTAGAAGAAACTGGAACAATGACATCAAAGGCATAGTTATAGTATGTTTGTTACAACTCAAAAATCTTAGAGTAGATTAATAAATAGAATCTTGTATTAGGGTTAACACAAGAAAACTTTATAGAGAACTCTGTATAGGATCATCTACCTTATATACCTAAGACTAATGGTGCATGCTCTACTACTTTAGCCTACCCTAAATAACCATGTATCTACCTTAAGGTCAACATGTATTAAACATGTTGTATGATATTATTTCTTCTAGAACTTTCTACTACTTTCCATTGTGACATGTGATGTCACACTAAGCCCTAAGTCCCACAATATAAAATAAAAGAAAAATAAAATAAAAATGAGAAGAAAACTGAAAATAAATAAAGTCTACTATCTTTAACTCTAATAATGTTTATTTTGTGGTAATGGTATGGTGAACTCATGGATAACACATATAGTTTAGGGTAGAACTTATACTAGTAGTATATATAGTGAAGAAATACATTAGAAACTCCTTGTTGAGCTTTCTTGTAATCTTCATAAGATACTTTATTCCTAAGTTTACTTAAGTAGTCTATTGGTTATCTTGACTAGTAGTTGTCACAATACTCATCTTTTGACTTATAAAAAGATAGAAGATAAGAAGAAGGAGAAAGGAAAATAGATAGTATAAAATTTCAATGTTCATATAAAAAGAATTGATTTTTTTTAGTAATTAAATCTGTTGAGTGTGGTTCTTACTTCAAGTGAAAGTTCATAGATAATTATATAGAAGAGGAATAGATTAAGGAGACTTATTTATAAATTAATATAACTAGTTACAAATAATAATCTTGGTATTTGTTAAAGTTTGTCTTTCTAAATTAAAGATAACTTAAATAGATAAACTTGGATATTAAAGGTAATTTATACTTATCAGGTGAATTTGTAAATATAGTATGAAAAACAGATCAATTGTGGAAATTAACAGAAATGAGTGTTATATAAATAATAATCTTGGCTTCAACTGTAAGATGTTGTACCTAGCTTAACTTTGTTGTATAGTTGTAATTAGAGAATTGAAAACTAGGCGTTATGACTTAAGTCTAAGTGTGGGGACAAAAAAGTAATAATATACAGCAGCTTATATATATATATCTGATCAATTTTTGAGTTAAAAATTCAAGAGATTTCATATTTTGATTTGCTATCTATTATAATATGTTCATATTTATATAGTAGTAGTGATCTATACTATAACTAACTAAAATGCATTAATTAGAGTACATGTTAGATACAATTCACATTTTATTATCCAAGATCTAGTAAAGTATCTCAGAAGTCCAAATAAGTGATTAGTATATTATCTGAGAATAGGAAAAATGTGTCAGAATAACCTTTGGCTTCAGCTTGTGTACTGTGCCTCTACTAGCTGCACTAGTTGCATATTTTAGAATGGGACTTAAGGACTTAACAGATGGAAAACCACCAGAAAGTAGCAAGGTGTGTTATCACCAACACTGAAAATGAGTGTTAGTTTTAGTCAATTTTCAAAATAACTAATACAGTGTAAACTACCAGACTATATACTAGGTGTGCTATCTAGAGTATTTATCTGGAATGGAGACTGTTAAGTAAGTTACCCTGATTTCTAGTAATCTTTGAATGTTAAGAGATAGAGTTCTATGGAGTTAGCAAGGTCTAGCAAGAACATTTGAGATAAAAAGAAGATATATGATCTGCACTGGAAGAGGTTGGGACATGTAGATGAGAGATATGGGTTATCTATGGGGTTTTTTTTTAAATCAACAATTTATTACACGAAGCATGATAGCAGGCCATGGTAGCTATTTCATAACTACTTACAAAAGGAACAGATGTACATGGGACTAGAAATAGAAAGAGAAACAGAAAGAAAAGAAAAAAGAAAAAGAAAAAAAATTTATTTAAATTAAAATGTCAGAAAAAGTGAATGCACCTGGATTAAGTTCTAGAAACATGACAAAATGACTTAGAGAGTTTCTTCTTGGATTCCAATAACCATTAAATTTACCACACTCATGTAAAATATAGTGTCTTGATTCAATGGGGTATAAGCCACATGGACATTTAAATTCTTCCCTAGGGAAAAACATAAGTCTATATTCACCTATCAGAGTGTGATTCATGATTGCTCTTGTAGCACACACACATAGTAAGTTTGAGTGACCAAATTTTTTGAGCCATGATCCTCCTTTGATATAAGATGGTTCAATAGTGTTGTTATTGTTGTTGAGTAAGTCCAAGAATTGATTTCCTTTTAGGTTTGAAGCTTAGAACATCATTTTCCAAACTCTGAGAATATTATCGCTTTTACTCTTCTTACTAAAATCCCAAGATATTTTGCTTGGAAAGAGAGGAATTGGGTTGAAGGTCTTTGATTCTTTGTTGACCTCATTATGAAGATGCCACTTGAGACAACTTGGGCATTTCCAAAATTCAATAAATTGTTCTTGTGACACATGAAGAACTTGTAAAGATTAGATAGAATAGCAACTGATTGGACTTGGTATGGATAGACAGTTGGTTCAAAGATTTTTTTCACCACGTGAATGGTGTTGTGGCAACCACTAGACCAAAGTCCAATAGCAGTACAAGTAATAAATCTCTCAGAAGGAATATCTAGTGGGAACACAAGTTGTGTATTCACAAGAGAACTTGACAAGGAGTCTCTACTAAATTAGAGTCCTATATATACAGAGTACACATGGTCCATGCTATATCCTCATGTCTGTCTCATTTCTAACTCAAGGCCACCATGTTGTATATATACACCTTGATGTCATCTTCCAGATCCTTCTACTGTGTTCTAGGCCTATGATGTCACCTCATGTGACATGTCATGTGACTGCGATGTCATGTGCCTCTTCATCATCACTAAAAGGAAAAAGAAAAAGAAATTTAAAAGAAAAGAAATATAAAATCAAGAAAAATAGATAAAATAAAAAGAAAAATGTTAGTGTCTAAAGCGTTCCATAACAAAGATGACATCAGAGCACATGGATGCAACATGGTGGCCTTGAGTAAGACATGAGGCAGACATGAGGTAGTAGCATGGACCATCATATAACAGTATAAATAGAACTTTAATTTAGCAGTGGCTTCTTGTTGAGTTCTCTTGTGCTTTTCCCCACTTGATTGCTTAACTGAGAGCTTTACTGCTTGTGTTATCATTGGACTTTGTGTCTAGTGGTTGTCACAACAAAAGAGATATATCAAACTCTCAAAATCACCTCAAATAGCACCTGTGTTTTTTGTAAAAAGGAAGGATAGTAAGAAATAGATGGTTTAGAACTACAGATATTTGAATGAATAGACAATTAAGAATAATTATCCTTTACTTTTAATTTCTGATATTGTAAAAAACATAGGAACAAAGAAAGTATTTACTAAATTAGATCTATGGTAGGGATATAATAATGTATGAATAAAGGAGAGAGATGAGTGGAAGGTAGCATTCACAACTCTAGAAGGGTCATTTGAATCTACAGTTATATTCTTTGGACTAACCAATTCCCTAGTAATATTTCAAACAATGATGAATGAGATCCTATAGAACTTGATCAATACTAGAGAGGTAGCAAGCTTCATTGATAATGTAATTGTGGGGATAGAAGAGGAGGAAAGTTATGATGAAGTAGTAGAAGAAGTAGTAGTAAAAAATTTAGCAGAAAATGATTTATATGTAAAACCAGAAAAATGCAAGTGAAAGGTTAGGAAGGTAGGATTTTTAAGAGTGGTGATAGGACCAGAGAGGATTAAGATAGAAGAAGAGGAGGTGAAAGACATATTAGAATAGCCAACTCTGAAAGGAGTTAAAGACATACAGAAGTTTTGGAAACTTGCCAATTATTATTAGCAGTTTATCAAAGATTTCACAGCAATAGCCAGACCATTACATAATTTGGTCAAGAAGGATCAAAAGTGATATTGTGCAGAAAAGTAGGAGAAGACATTTCAGGAGTTGAAGAAGAGGTTCACAAAAGAACTGGTATTAGTGGTGCTGAACTTGAACAAAAAAATGAGGATGGAAGTCAATGCATCAAACTATGCAACAGGTGGTATGCTATTTATGGAGTGTAAAGATGGAAGATGGAGACCAGTAGAATTTCTTTCAAAATCTCTCAATGAGACAGAAAGGAACTATGAGATCTATAACAAGGAGATATTAGTGGTGATAAGAGGATTAGAAAACTGGAAACATTTGTTAGAGAGTACAAAATTCAAGTTTAAGGTCTGAACTAACCACAAGAATTTAGAATATTTTATGAAAGTGCAAAAATTGAACAGAAGACAAGCTTGTTGGGTATTATATCTGTCAAGATTTAACTTTACCTTAAAACATGTACCAGGCACAAAAATGGAAAAGATAGATGGACTTAGTAGGAGACTGGACTGGAAAGTAGGAGTAAAAAATGACAATAATAATCAAACATTAATTAAAAAACAATGGATTTGTACTTTAGCTAAAGTAGTAATAGAGGAACCTGAAGTAGATATAGTAGAAAAGATAAGAAAAGCTAAGAGTAAGAATGAAGAAGTAGTAAGAGTAGTAGAAGAGATGAAGAAAGCAGGAGTTAAAGTATTATAAGAAGATGAGTGGCAGATAGAAGGGGATTTGGTATTGAAGAAAGAAAAGGTATAAGTGCTGAAGGATGAAAAATTAAGAGTAAAGATAATTTGGTTACATCATGATGTACTGGTGGCTGAACATAGAAGATGATGGAAGATAACAGAGTTGGTGATGAGGAATTACTGGTGGCCTGGAGTAACAAGGGATATAGGAAAATATGTGGACAGATGTGATATGTGTTAGAGAATGAAAAATTGGACAGAGACACTAACAGAGAAGTTGAAGTTGAGTAAGGTACCAAAGAAACTGTGGACATATCTAATGGTGGACTTCATTACAAAGTTGCCATTAGTAGCTGGAAAGGATGTAATTCTAGTAATCTGTGATAGGTTGTTCAAGATAATACATTTTGTGGCAACAACAGAGGGGTTAGCAAGGTTGTTTAGAAACAATGTGTGGAAGTTGCACAAGTTACCAGAAAGTGTGGTATCAGATAAGAGACCACAGTTTGCACTGAAGTTAACAAAAGAGTTAAATAGAATGTTGGGAATTGAGACAAAGTTGTTAATATTATTCCATCCTCAAACAGATGGTCAGATGGAAAAGATGAACCAGAAACTAGAACAATATTTATGGTTCTTTGTTAATCATAGACAAAAGAATTGGCTAGAATGGTTAGCAATGGCAGAGTTTGCAGCAAACAACAAAAGTACTTAGTTTAGTGGAAGAGGTTTATAGCAAAGCATAATTTATATAAAAAGGAGGAAAATTTAGAAAATACAAAGGAAGTGGTAGCAAAATTCAAAAGGAGAATGAATGCAAAAGTAAGATGACAAGAGAAGTTAGATACGGTAGAAGAAAGAGACTTTAGAAGGAGAAAGCTATTATGTTGTATAGTTGGGAGAGATAATAGAAAATTTAAGGAAAAATACTTAAAAAAGTTGGAGAGAAACTAGTAAAAATAGAACTTAGTTTCTCTGGAGGAAAAACTTTGAAAGAAGGATGATGTCAGAATTATAAATAATAGACTCTATTTTATTTTATTTTCCATTTTATTTTAGAACTTAGGGTCAGAGTTTAACATGATATCATACATAAATGTCACACATTGGTCACAAGTCACATGATTATATGTCATGATGGAACATTGTAGAAGATTTTAGAAGAAAATAATGATATATAGCATATTCTACATATGTTGACCTTAAGAATAATGTATGGCTCTTTAGGATAGGCTAATAGAAATGTAGCACAGACCAGTAGTCTAGTGTATATAAGGTAGTAGTTTTGTACTAGGAACTCCATCAAGTTCTCTTGTATTGACCCAATACAAGATTCTCTTTCTTATATCAATACTTTGAGGTTTGAATCATAATACCAACATTCTAATCTAGTCTTCTGCTTAATCTGTCTGCCTTTCCTATTTTTGTTCCTGAAACATGTTTTAAAGTGAAATTGAATCTTGACAAGTATAACATCTAATGAGCTTGTCTTCTGTTCAATTTCTGTATCTTTATAAAATATTCCAAATCTTTTTAATCTGTCCAGACCTCAAACTTGAATTTAGTATCTTTTAACAAATGCTTCCAGTTTTCTAATCTTCTAATAACTACTAACATCTCCTTATCATGAATCTCATAATTCATTTCTGTTTTATTGTGAGATTTCAAGAGATAGACTACTAGCCTCTGCTATCTGTTACTATACTCCATTGACAACACTCCTGTTATGATCTTTACTTGTAGAGCTCAGGTTACACTTAGGCAAAGACTTGAGATGAGAATAAAGAAGATGTATAAGTGGTAAAGCATAAGGATACAAGATAGTATCTATGTTATATATATAAAAATGATATGAGGAAACAGTCTGTAGTCCATAAGGCAAATGAGTTATAGTACATGAGGAGAAAGCAAGGATAGAGCACCTACTACATGAGGTGCTGACTGAGACTACTTCAGTATAGCTGATCGTGTCGTCATTATCCTTAGCCCTTCTCTATGTTGTATCCTTGAGGTATCGATCATAACAATATCCCATTTTCAGTATTTATGTCCCTATGAATCATACCAATACTTTAAGTTCTCCTACCACATAAATGGCCACCATTTTCTTGCTAGGACCAATAATGACTTGTCCTTAATTATCAATAGTGATAAAGAATGGTTTGTGTGGAGGACCTCTTTAAAACATGTTTATCCATTGTCCATTTCTTGAGGTTTCTGTATTGTA
>Ga0157368_1001021_pt1 | contig 12245 bp, 17 predicted proteins | sample AttbisABBM3_FD_113146 | JGI IMG/M metagenome (GOLD analysis project Ga0157368, IMG submission 113146) | Fungus gardens microbial communities from leaf cutter ant in Botucatu, State of São Paulo, Brazil - Atta bisphaerica ABBM3 | ecosystem: Host-associated > Fungi > Mycelium > Unclassified ...
GAATCAAAGTTTCAGCCTTCTCTGAGCGCGGTGTGATCCTACATGAGAAGGGTACAGGGTATCTATTGCAGCTATGAGCAGGCGTATATTGGAGGAGAGGCAGAACTCACGAGAGCAGCCCATTTGTCATTTCAGCCTTAATCTCAAGTTCTTTTCCATCATCATCCAGAGCGGGTCGGATATCGTAAACAGCCAGAATATGACATATGAAAATAAATAAGGAATCCTGGGCAAAGAACCTCCCAGGACATATTCTCCGCCCATACCCAAATGCCGCAACCGTGGGATCTCGCACTGCAGGGTCAATCTTCCCGTCTTTCAAGAATCTGCCAGGGTTATACACAAATGGATCTTTGTATGCTTCTGTATCATGCAGGATTGACCTGAGGAGAGCTTAAGTCAAGGACCGCACTGAGCGAGAGTGAACTGACCAGGAGTTCCCGAGGATAGCAGTCCCTTTGGGAATATAGTACCCATTGTATTCGTCTGCTTCTGCTGCCATATGGGTCGCAGCTGGATTGGTTTAAATTATCAATGCTATCCGGAAAAATGATTGATAGATACCCAGGGGAGCGACAAGTTGCCATCTCAGCGATTCTTTCACCATGGCATTGATGTACGGGAGGTTTGGTCGATCGTTGAATTCGGGCAGACGGTTGCCAATGACCCTGTCAAGTTCCTCTTGTGCCTTCTTCTGGGCCTGAGGATAGAGCGCCATAGCCATGAAAAAAGACTGAACTGTTGAAACAGTCTAATGATACAGTATTTACGGAAGATCGACAACAGCAGCGTAATCCGACTTACTGTATCTGCCCCGCCTATTGCAAGATGCTTTGGAATTTGATCTGGATTTGGTGATGGCGGAAAAACTCACCAGCAAAAGCAACTGCACATGTATTGCGAGCCGTTAACTCTTTTCTAGCACGATCAGGTGTTGTTTCATCCGGTAATTTCTCGATGAGATTGACTGCAATACAAGGTTCAGCTGTACCTTGTTTCTGTTCTGAACGTGAGAACTCGGCAAACGATCAATGAAATGTATCCTACCAACCGCTCCTTGACTGTGATCCATGGCGTACGTGCAAAATATTCACCGAGTTCCCGCCAGGAGTTGGCCTTCCTTTTCCATCCAGCACCCGGGAACCATGCAGGGATGTGTTTCATGGAAGGGAAGAAGTTAACTAGGAACGAACCCAGCTGTACTGCCTCCGCATGAGCTGCCACGACAGTTTCAGCAATCTTGACATATTCAGAATCATCGTCTTCAGGTATGTTCATTCCATAAGTCAGCTTGAGTATAGTCGAAGTGAATGCACTAGTATACGTAAACTGAATCCAGACATTTGACTGGTTACGTACGATGCTCACTTACTGTCGGATATGGTGCATGAAATCATCTGGAGACTTGAGTAGGCAACGAAGAAAGGTCCGGATCGTGGTTATTTGAGCCGAATGATACTTGTGGACGATGTTCGGATGGAAATAATCATGGAAGGCACGGCGATGGTCCCTCCACTGGGACCCGTATTGACGGAAAGCCATGCTCCATGTAAAATTCATCCTGCTTTCCAATGAGCGTGTCCCGACATAAATGGAGAAAAGACGACGGACAGTTCATTCAACATGGGGAAACGTTGACGGTCAGAGTAGTTGGATGAGCGTTTCTCAAATAGATCATAGGTCCTTTCTACGCTCCCGAGGACAAGAAATGGTTGGCCAAGTATCTTGAAAAATACCATATCTCCTATGAGTTGCACGCAATGAGTATATAGGGTTCTGATCAGTGCAGGACATACCGTATATCTTTGACCATTTATCAAACGTTTGCCATGACTTGTCGGTGGGCATGTCAAGCAGATTATCAATGACCGGGTAGCCCTTGGGACCAGGTGGTAAAGGCAGCCTATTGGAATCACTTCCACGTCCCCGGAGAAAGCGAGAGAGCCACCATCCTGTAATAAGGCCACCGCTCCATAGTGCAATTGTAAGAGAAGAGAGAACCATGGGATGGCTTTATATTTCCTGGGCCTTAAATATCCTCCAGAGTTCACCCTGTGGATTCCGTGAATATTCTAAGAAGAGATGGAATCAATTTGAGTTTCCGAAGAGAAGACGACTGCTATTTTCCTCTGGTCCCATATGCTGATGAAGACACTGATTAAGCCGGATGAAGATTTGCAGGTATTACAGATTCCAATGAGAATGCGCTATCATTATTGGATGTGACAGAGCCCAGAATAGGCTACGTGTGCTTCAGGCTGTTGATTCGTTGGTGTGGGTGTGTGATCCTGACACTCGTGATTCTATAATAGCTCTTGTGAGAGGAAACGGAGTAGTATTTGTATCTGTGGTTCAAATGCCAAGCCGTTAGTGCACTTCTCGGTATTCTCAGAAGTCATAATGTGGGATCATCAGCGTTACATACTCACAGTGAACATTACACGCAAAAGATATAGCAAAGATGATACGTGCATCGCATGCAAAGGGATGAAGCGCGAATCAAAAATAAACAGAGCTCCCTATGCAAGTAGTAGTATACGTATACCATTATTTTCCCCGGGTAAAATACTTGATCTTCTATTTCTAGAAGGATTTCCAAATTCGAGACCTATGTCATCGTATAATCTCGCAGGCCCGTCACCTTTTTTATGTTATGGTTTTAGTCAGCAGCGTGAATTAAGGTGACAGATTCAATCATGAATCTAACTTCGTAAGTCATGTGTGATTAACCTCGGCGTGGTTCAGTAGTTCAGCTGTGGGTCAACTTGGATGATGTCTTGAACATCGGACATGCATCCGAGAATCAATTTGTTAGATGTGCTTTGTACAGTCTCATTATAGTCGATGTGGACTTGAACTAGTCATTTACAGTTGTCCACAGTCTACTAGCTGAATCTTCAGTTAATCTTCAGTTATCATAGCAGTTTCTAACTTGCTAGGACCTCTTCTTTGTCGCCTGCGCTCCGATTTTATCACAATTGGATGACAACTCAAGGTAGTTTTAGACATAGACACCAACAATGACGGACAATCCCGAGTGGACATGTATATTATGCTTTGATATAGTAAACACTTCCCGGATCGCTGAATGCATTTTCACAATGAAAATCAAGTATGCAGTTTTCTGTCAAAATTCGAATCGGACTAGATGCAACCCTATACATCTTACATCTCCACGCCATGATCGCTTGACAGTCCCACCAAGTCCACGCCAAAATCGTATACTTACAACTACAAAGCTCAACAACAGAAGAGAGTAGTCTGTGTGCCTCCAGAAGAGATAAAGCGGACCACTGGCCGTGAAATCTTGACAGATCCAAAAATTGAAGCGGCGTATGAGCGGTGACTGTTCACTGCTTTATTGTGCCGTGTGAGAACCACCACGTCTCTAAGCAGCGCCGAAGCCCAACATAGGAAAGTCTTCTTTATGGTGAACTTGGGGTGCTTTCTAAAAGTAATGGTATGAGAACTAGTCGATTACGTCACAAATCAAAAAGAGGGACGAAAAAGCAGCGTTGAAAATAGGCTTGTTGACGCAAGCCACCATGTCCTACCACTACTCCCTCCTCCCAACCCACAATAATGGCTCAGACCATCCTCGAAAACAGAAGAAACTTGCCACGAACTTCATCGCGAATGTCTTCCTCTCCCGTCGTTACGCCAGATTCACACTCTTTGCCGTTTTTTTATTGGCTTGCTTTGCGTTCGTTGTTTCTCATACCCAAACACGACTGTGGCCTGCTAGCTCAGACTCATGGTCCCATTCCTTAACAATGGACTGGTCTGAATACCCAATTCCTCAGGAGTCACCGCCGATTTATGACACCCGACCGCCATTGTATCAGCGATATACCGCCTATGAAGACAGACTCCCGCAACACAATGTATCATTACCTTTCCCGGACGATTCAAGCAGGAAGTATGTGTTTTTTGCAGATCATACATGGGGAGTGGGCTGGGGTAATGTGATGCAAGAAATGATTTTGAATGCGCAGCTGGCATATGATTCAAGCCGGGTGTAAGCATGTCTATCCTGTTATGCCGTTGATGTTGACTTTTGCCCTATCAGATTCGTTTTTGATGATTACATCTGGAAACGAGATGCCCCTTATGCTGATTATAATGGAAAGCTAATTCCATCGCGAGTGCCAACTTCGGCACTGGTTGCAGGTCCTATCGCTGGACAGCCTTACTTAAACTCCACCATCGCCAACATACATCCTCGAGCAGTCTCACGACGATATTTCGAACAAATCTGTCCAGAACCTTATATTCTTGATCCCCGTGACACCCTCAGCGCCATCGGTACTGATGCGAGTGCATTTCAAATCATGTCAGTCTTCGGCAAAAAACTTCAAAGTATCAATGACAGATGTGTCGAAATCCAAAAAGACACCACTCAACTGTTCGATTATTGGTACACATTCCCATTCTTATTTTTGAGCTCTTTTGAACGTTATCTGCGCAGGGTCTTGGGATCCGCACGCCTGCACGATATCATCCCAACCTTGATCCAATCTCCCATCATGCGAGATTTCGCCTGGTCCCCCCTGATCAACTACGCATTCCAAAAGAACCAGCATCATTTCACCACCTCGCGGAAACCGTCATTACTTTCGATGTTATTACCCTTTTTGACGTCAAGGGCCTCGTCCATCTCCTATGAAATGCGCACCCAAATGACACCAACATCCCCAGTTTCCAAGACTGAATCTCTTCCTGTCCTCGCTCTACATCTACGAAGGGGTGATTTCATCGAGCACTGTGATAACCTCTACAACTGGAATTCAACGTACACTGGGTTCAATACTCAGCCTTCTCTTCCTGATCGATTCTTCATGGAAAATACTACCCTGCGCGATTCGATGTCAGCAGACGAGATGAAAGAGGCGTATAAGCAAAAATGTCTGATCAACGTCGATGAAGTTCGAAAACGCGTCATCAGGGCGGTAACAGAATGGCGTAATGAGAGACTGAGGAGTATACGAAAGCGAAAAGGTAGCAGATTTTCGGCATTGGAGAATGAGGATGAAGGTGTGAAGGAGATGTTAAGGAAGGTTTATATAATGACCAACGGCGACCATGAATTTTTGAACCAACTCAAATTGGCACTCTCGTCCGATGCCCAACGATCCACCCTTCGCACAGATAACGAATTTAAAGCGGAAGATGCCTACGCAAGATCCACTACTGGATCGTCGTCGTCGTCGAATCAGTACAACTACGACTTTGCCTGGTCATGGGACGAAATTTCGACGAGTCGGGACATGGATCTTAGTTGGGAGACGAAATACGTTGCACAAGCAATGGATATGTATGTTGGGCAGAGAGCGGAGGTGTTTGTGGGGAATGGGTTCTCAAGTTTGACAGCAAATGTGGTGCTATTGAGGACTGTAGCTGGTGTGGAGCCTTGGAGGACGAGGTTTTGGTGACTCCCTTGCTTTGTTGGATTATAACCGGGCCGCATCCATTCCCGTCGGTTCACACGTACCTTTGATTTTTGGGACAGCTTTCATTCTTTTTCTCGTTATTGTTCCGGTATTTTTGGGTTTTTATCTCTCTTGGGTCTCTAGTGTTGGACCTTTAACTTGTATACCCATAACTCTTGGTCGCTTTGCCTTCTACCCTGTCTGTTTGTCCGTTCTGCGCTGTAGCGAATGCTCGATTCCCAGCAGACTACATTTTTGGTTACATTATATTCTTTCAACTGGGTGGATAATGGAAATAGAACAGCTTGGTTATATTGGCGTGAATTTGAATACCCTAGTCTTCGGTGCCCTTTCCTATAAGGATTAGGAAACCGGCTGACTAGCACAGTAAAGTAGTAGGCTCAGGTGCTTTTGATGCACTAATTCATGGCTACAAGACCTGCAAGCATGTTTGATTGGGCAGCAGAACTAAGGGACAACAGCTCGAGGCGTAATGTGATGACCTTCAGCACTTCTGTACCAGGCAATCGCAAGCTGTATCTGGTCAAATGCCTATGGGTGACCTAAGCCCAAGGCTCGATCCTTTGCCCAAGTTGCAGGGGTCAACAGCACTCAGCAAACGTTTGCTCCAGCCTAACACCTGGAGGCGTAGGTTTGTTTGTTTTTCCATTGTAACGGGGAGTAGGTTGACCCACGTGAGACCTTGGCCGAAACTTTGCGAAGCAACGCTGGGTATGGCTATATGAAGGAATTCTGCTCAAAGATGTCACCTTTCCCGCCGAATCGAGTTTTGTTCTTGTTCAGAGAGGTGGTACTGCGCTCCGAAAATAAGAAAGTATATATTTAGGTGCGAGGCTGTTGACAAATATATGACCTCAAGTGACCAGAAGTGGACGGCTTGGGATACAGGGGTTTTCTTCCAATGCCTCTCCCAAGCTCACAAGACTGCATTTCTGACTAGTACGTGCACATTTGGCGCGCCAAGGTGTGTACTTTGTGTATATTTCCCTCCTGTAAGCTCAGATCTGCCCTTAGTTTTCAGACTGAAGTGGTTTGCATGGAGAGTGATCATGGCCACGCGCACACAACTCAGTACGTGGACTCCTACATACTTTGGCACGACCTGAGATTTTTTGAAGATGAACACTTGATAATAAGCTTCCCGACCTCTGAGTCTTTTTCTTGGGTTTCCTCACAGCCTGCCCCTCACATTCGACCGTTTCGACGAATATCCTTACCATCTCTTCCTTCTGTTTTCCAAAGGAACTCTGTTGAAAGTGTATCTTCTTTCAGATCGTCTACCGAGAGCCGGGAAGCTCGACCTGGGACTGCTGCTGCCGTCCTCAATTCTGGAAATCTTTGTTTCACGAAACTCGTATCCGCAAACAGTCACTGTATTCAGAAATGGCCTACTCCCACTGAATCGCCTGAGCGGCATTTGGGAGGGCGCAGAAGTAACGCCGAGTTGACGTCTGATGCCAACTTCCTACAGCGGAAGCAAGTTGTGGACGAATTTTACGCCACAGAAAAAAGCTATGTTGATGGACTCGAACTTATTTATTCCGTGCGTATATTATCTCTCAGTGAAGCATCGTTTGACGTCGGAATTAGCATTTTCTTTCCCCTATCATTGCCTCTCTGGAAACCCTGAGTCCTTTACTAGATCGTACATCCCTCACAAGTGTTTTCTCGAACTTCATTGACATATGGAATTTTCATCATTCTTTCTTTTCTGCGCTTACGACCCATCTTATAGATGATTCTACTTCCATTCCACCTCCAATTTCTCCTGTTCTGCTATCCCATTTTCCTTACTTGTCTCTTTATAACCCGTTTGTTGTGTCTTTCCCCTCAATGATATCCACGCTAACGGACATAACCACCCCTCCGAATCAGCACCGACATAATCCACGATACAACCAAGAGTTTGCTACTTTCGTCTCTACACAGGAAAATGATCCCCGCTGCGGGAAGCTTAAATTGCGAGATTGGTTGTTAACCATTGTACAGCGATGTCCCCGTTACCTGCTTCTCCTCAAAGACCTGATCAAAAATACCGACGTAGAGGACCCTGAATATTCCAAACTGAGCTCTGTCTTCACTCTTGTGACAAAAAGTGAGTGCAGCCTCGACGAATAGATTGATCCTTGCTGAATGCTTCTCAGTCACCACTTCCTTGAACACGTCACTACAGACTCAGGCTCAAATCATTTCACTGCTCGCTCTTCAACGTTCCACCAATGGCCTTCCGATCCAGCTCATAGAGCCAGGTCGTATATTCCTAAAACGTGGCCCCCTCTTTCAAGCTGAACGTAGCTTAGCTCCTCGTGAACGTGAATTTCTCCTTTTCTCCGATTGTCTTTTATGGCTTGCCAACGAAGAAGTCGAAAGATCCTGGAACATTAGCTGGAGTACTAGCGCGGTCGATTCCTATAGCTCCAGCCCACAGACGCCCGTGAAGCCCAAATTAATTAGTAGGAGAAGCGAAGCCGAGCTCGTAAAGTCGCAGGATGACAGTAGGCAATCCTCGACTTCCTCCAGGTTGCATTCTAGTGTCGTTCCTCCTCCCATGAAGAAGCCATCAATCCAGCCATCTCCACTTACACCAAGGAGACTACCAAGTACAGGAGAAGAAAAATGGGTTTTCAAGGGGCAGGTATCATTAGTTGATGTGGAGGTTATCGTTGGTCCACCACGGGCAGAGGGGGATGAAGGGCGCTTTGAAGTACTCAGTCCTGAGATTAGCTTTGTGCTTTACGCTGGTATGTTTCTTACTTGTCGTGCGTTCCTATTTTATCTTACCGTCTTGATCATTGCTCAAAGGATCAGAAATTGAGAGAGACAGCTGGGTCTCTGAGCTTAGGCAGGCGAAGGCGCAGCTGCTCGCCTCACTTAATGTGATTAACCCCAATTCCACCCTCACGTCCTCTTCATCAACAAACCACCTACGCCGTTCATTACAAGCATTACCTTTCTCACCATCAAATGAGCGTATAGCTATCGCTCGTGCCGTCCAAAGCTTCAAGAATATCTCCGAGTTCGATTCTCTTAAGCATGATAAAGATCACAGGAAAGGTAAAGAACCTCTTGAGAGGCGGAGGAAAGTGGAGCACTGGGTACCCGCAATATGGGTACCTGATGAGAAGTCGGATCTATGTATGCGTTGTGGGAAACCGTTTAATTGGAGACGGAGGCGACATCACTGTCGGCTCTGCGGGCGTTGTGTATGTGCGACCTGTTCAGGCAGAGTATGTCATGCTTTACGAATTGTCGATCTTGGTTATCCTCATCAAATCTACTACAGACCTTCTTCATTGCAGATCCCAATGCCGCGGAAATGTCTTCAAAACCAGCACGTGCTTGTGAAACTTGCTACGAAACTGTATTCCCACTTTTGGATCCGCCAACGAACGGAGAAGGCATCACCAACCCCATGTTTTCATCCTTCCTTTCATCGAGTGTCGGAACTGCTCGTCTAACCGAGGATACGACCACGGCTCTGCCTATGCTTCCCACTTGGGTATCAATGCCATCGTTGCCAACCCAGGGCTCTCAGCCTCAAGCACTGATGCAGATGGCTGATGCTGATATCTCAACGGATGTCCTAGACATATCTGAACCTTATATCGGTACCAACGTACCTGGTACAAGTGACCTGCAGTCTACAAAGCGAGGACATGTCCGCCTGAAATTGGCCACCCGACCCAGGAGTTATCACCAGATCCCTAAGGATTTTAGTCAACAAGGTCATCAACTCGGGATACTTCCTTCTTCGTTATCAACGCTCATAGACTTTGCGATTGAAGAAAATCCGGAATCGTCGGAATCAGAGGGTCTGAGGAGCGCTACGGGAGAACGATATTTCAATGATATACCATTACCAACTCCGCCTTCGTCGAATCCCTTCTCCCAACCTCCAAGCCCTTCCCCTCGGAGAAAGAGAGATGATATTGTGAAAAGATCGAAAATATTTTCGTTACCCGCCGTTGCTTTGTATCCGACGAACGTTACTACTAGAACGAGTGTGATTACAAGTTCTAAAGGCTCCGGCAGCAGCAGTGGAACGAGCGAAAGTACAGGAATCGACAATGTTAGTGGAGCAATGGGCAGGCTCAGAAAACTTTCTCTAGTTTCATATGCACGGAACTAGGGTGGGTATGTGGCATACAGTTGTTCCCAGAAGTCTGTCGCAATTTGGGTGCTCGTTTGATTCATATTGTTAAAGAACGCCATAGTATTGAAATGTGTTTATAAACTTTGTAATTTTCTATATCGCCAGGTTTTTTTCTGGCTCGAAGTTGCATCAAATAGATGAATAATGATTAAATAAAACCAGGAAAGATTATACGATATCCAGAGAACATATCAACGCTAGTGCTTCCATCTGCGATTGAGGGTAAGAACAAGATTGGTCACTTAGCAATGGACACAGCACTCACATTTTCACCACCTTATCTCTTCCTCCACTGACTACCTTGTCAGCCACGAAATCTACACAATAAACCTCATCTGTGTGGCCTGGGAGGTCCATTTTGATCTTGTAGGTCTTCATATCCCAAATCTATCATAACTCTAGACAATACACAGTTTTCGACAGATTGCGGACTCACCTTAAGCGTAGTATCCTTACTTGCACTTATCAGCATCCGGCTGTCCGCACTCCATGCCAATCTGTAGACAGCACCAACATGGCCGCGCAGAGTTGCAACAAACTTGCCCGTCCGCCCCTCCCACAAACGGACACTGTTATCCCAAGATGCACTGGCAGCCCATCGGCCGTCTGGCGAAAACGCAACATGGCAAACCTGGCGCTGGTGCCCCGTCAGACGAGTCACTGGTTTGGTTGAATTGGCTGTAGATGAATTGCTAGAGGAGGAGGATGATGGGAACAAAGACCAGAGGAAAAGAGTGTGGTCGTCTGAGCCAGAAATAAGAATCTCTGGTGTCGTTTTAAGAATGTTATCGTATCGTGCTTGAGCTAGCCGTTGTGCTGGGATTTAAAACAACCTCAATGTAAATTACATGGAGATGGCGATGTTCGATGCATACCTTCTTCATCTGATGAAGGTCTTTTGTTGGTGTGATCGAAAGGACCCGTCCGAAGGACAAAATCCGTGTTGAGGGCGAGAGTGGTGACCCAATGTGCGTGGTCTTTGAGGGTGTGTAGTGGTCGGCCCTACATGCATATCTTGAGAATTGGAAGGCTTTACGGCACAATTAATACATACCTTTTCCGCATCCCATATCCGCACGGTACGATCACTGCTTGCGGTGTAGAGGACACCACATACTCCTCCAGTGCCACCCCATTTTACAACGTTGACACTGGCCGCATGTCCTCCCAACGTATACTCTACTCTCCGTGTCGCTGGAGACCACACTCGGACGGTACCATCTTTTGAAGATGAGGCAAGGCGAGGAGCTGAGGAATTGCTATCACGATGAGAATGAGAACAGTCCGGCTGAGATATAGCGGAGACGAGATGTACATATGAATGGGTTCCCAAGCAAGTGATGTGATCCACTTAGTATGTCCTCTTAGAGTATCACTGATAGCCTTTCCAGTTTTTGGATCCCATAGACGAACGTGTCCGTCATGTCCCCCACTAGCTAACTTTCTTTCCATCGGTTCCCATTCAACGCAGAGAACCCATCCTTTATGACCCGAGAGCGTGTGCGAAGGTGTTTCGGTATTCAAATCCCACAACCGGGCATTGGTATCACCAGAACCAGTCGCTAAAAGCTTTCCCGTAGGAGAAAAGGAAGCGCAAAGAATTGGAGAAGAATGCCCTGGATCAAGGTTAGCACAATATACTATCAGTTTCCATACCATAAAACCAACCTGAGAGCGTAGAAGAACACCTAGTTGCAGGCCTGACACGGAAAATACTTTGCGGAGAGCAGTGCACAATAATAGTATCTTCTGGGGTAAATTTTCCAGATGGATGATTCAATACGTCCGCTTCTATGGATTTAGTTACAACAATTCGGGAGGGAGTAGCTTGACCAGCATCTGGCAGAGCTACATAGAAGGAGAAAGGAGCCGGCCCTTCACCCTGTTGCTTATGTTCAGCCAAAATGAGCTCAAGGCTAAGGCACACATACCTCAGGTGATAAATTGTTTACAAGGAGTTCCAGCGCTTCTCGAGTCACATTGGCAGGTATGTTAACTGCTGGAGCTAATGATCTCCCGTCATCCTCTGATACAAATTGAACGACAATTTGCGGGGTGGGCAACGGTTCCTCTTTCGGAGGCTCTGGTACCCCATGGTATACTTTTTGACGTTTTGGCGGAGGAAGTAAGGTCGCCATACTTGAGTAGGAGATCAGGCAAAAAATGATATCAACTTTGATAGATCTAAAACCAAACAAACCCCTATTTACACAAGGAGCACTGAGCACTATATCTTGTTCGAAAAGTTGACAGATATCCTGACATTGACATCCTCAGCTAGACTAAAGTCTACCAGGATCGTGGGTTGATGCAAACCCGAATCAATGTTCGATATTATGTATACTTCCGGTTCATTACTGGACTTGAGAGACTTCTGTGCAGGCGATTCTAGTGATGAGTGTCAAGTGGGGCATTGTTCTTGCTTCCTCGTTAGACCCAAAAGATCGTTATCACCATGAGAAAAACCCCAGTGGGAAAACCCTTGTAGCACTAACGTAAAGCTCAATTCAATCATCGCGCAGCTGCCAGATTGAAATCAAGCCTGTCTCATCCCTTGGTCGACTGTTGGGACCTAACTCAAGCTAGCCTGAACTGTTTCAGTGAATGCCTGGGAAAGAGGCCGACTTCAACTCATGGATATC